>Ga0187856_1000153_pt1 | contig 66052 bp, 58 predicted proteins | sample June2016WEW_8_40_FD_132443 | JGI IMG/M metagenome (GOLD analysis project Ga0187856, IMG submission 132443) | Peatland microbial communities from SPRUCE experiment site at the Marcell Experimental Forest, Minnesota, USA - June2016WEW_8_40 | ecosystem: Environmental > Terrestrial > Soil > Wetlands... | reverse complement strand
GGGTGGTGGTTTTTTCGGGACTCGTGCAGGTTCGTTCCAGGATTTAGAAAAGCGTGAAAAAGAGCTTGTTATTTCAAGTATTTGCAGAGAGGGGTAAGTTTTCGATTCCCATGCACTTCCGCCATTTATTTTTTAATGAGTAAATGATGTCAATAACTTACAGTCAAAGGCCGCCGGTCGGAAGGATCAAATCGGGTCGGATAGACTTCCTTTCCGTTTCGCGCAGAACAAAAAAAGGGGGCCAAAGCTCCCTCAGCTGAACCGGGTAGTCGACTAATGGGGGTCAAGGAGGGCCTGAATCGAAGCACTCCCCGACATGGTGTCTCTCTTGCGCGCGCCTATACACGGCAATGTTCACTGCCGGACCAAACTACAAATAGATACTATGTCGATGCGCATTTCGAGCCAAGGTATGGGCAGTATACTCACAACACACATTTAGGTTGAAAAATGGAGACACGACACGCAAGATTAGAACCTGCCGTTTCCTTTGGTATCACCGGGTATCCGGCAAGGTTAGCAAAGAAATGGTGATCATTTCTTTGCGCTCGGCCCGTCTATGCGCCCGAGCGCGATGGATAAAAAATCGTTCTCCATGGCGAGCTGCCCGATTTTCGCGTGGAGTTCCTTCACATCCGGTTCCGGAGAATGCTTCCCCTTGTCAAAGATCTCTGGTGCCCTGTCCAAGAGTTGCTTCTTCCACTCCGCGATCTGGTTCGGGTGGACCTGGAAGCGAGCCGATAGTTCCGCCAGGGTCCGTTCGCCCTTGATGGCCTCAAGTGCCACCTTGAATACTACTCCATGGTTCCTTCTTGTACATTTCGTCATGGTTGCTGCTCTCCTTTCTTTGAGTCGTTGTCGTAGAGCAGCTTCACCACTTATGTCACTGCCCAGTTTTTCTAGACCGGCTCTACGCGACATTTTCTCGGACAGCAGCATCTTCCCCTTAGGCTATCGGCCCTGGATGTCTTCCTGCCACATTATAAAGTTTTAGGTAAATATTGCTTGACCAATCGGTAAATTAACATAAAGCATTGCTAAAACGCACAGTTGAGGGAGCAAGTGATTCTTATAAAATTATATTAACTAAGAATATCACTATGTTATTAAAATCAATCTACGATAGTATAAAATTTGCCTTGACAATAATATAGAGGTTGTGATAATTTTTGACCGATGGGTTGATAAAAATAAACCAGGTGAAACGGGTGAAGTCAAGCAAACCGAAGGAGAAACCGAGAAACCAAAAACTTGCGGTGAACAGGAGACCCAATTTCTTAACGTAGCATTTGTTCTAACTCATTCAAAAAAGGGGTAGGGTTATGAAAAGAGGAGTCTTGTTGAGCTTTACTTTTGTGGTTTTGGCAATCATCCTTGGGTACGCTTTTAGTGCTCATTCCCAGCCTAAGACCGGTGATCCCATCATTATTGCAGTGCCTACGGCTATGGGCCATCCAAACTCGCTTAATGGCTGGAGGGCGTTGCAATTGGCAGCGGAGGAGATAAATGCAAAGGGAGGAATATCGGTGGGCGGGGTTAACCGACCAGTTAGACTCTACCCGACAGACACAAGGGACTCGGAGCCGGGAATCCCGGTACAGGATGCCTTGCTGGCGATGGAGAAACTCATCCTGGAACGGAAGCCTAATGCTATTCTGCTAGGCCCTCTCCGCTCGGAGGCATTGTTAGCCTCTATGGACTTAATTAATAAATACAAAGTGCCCTTTATTTCCTCAGAAGCCCTGTCTCCACTATTTCAGAAAAAGATCGTGGATGAATACGACAAATATAAATACTGCTTTAGGAATTGCTTGAATACTAATTATCTCGTTATGTATTTGCAGGGACTGATGGGGCATCTAAAAAACGAGTTCGGTTTTAACAGGGTTTATATCGTCGTTCAGGACGTGTTATGGGCCAAGGGGACCGGGGCATTCATGGAAAAGTGGTACAAGGCAAATGGCTGGGAAGTGGTAGGTTTCGATTCTTATGCCACAGGTGCTACCGATTTTTCTCCTACCTTGATTAAGATCAGGGCGCAAAAGGCCCAGGTGATCATGGCGCAATTTGACATGCCGCAAGCAGGCGTTTTGGCAAAACAGGCAATTGCCATGAAAGTTCCGGGCCTGATTTGCGGTCAAATCGTTCCCCTCGCCGTTGAAAATGCCTGGAAGACATTTGAAGGACAGTTGGACGGCGTGTTAATCACGCAATACGAGAATGTGTCACCTCCTGTAAAGGCAGTGCCCAAATCCGTGGAGTTTATCAACAATTTCGGCAAAAGGTGGGGAGAAGATAAAAGGGCCTCAATCGGTGCCGTTGGTTGCGGAACAGCCTACGATGCGCTTTATATCTTGGCCGATGCTATCAAAAGGGCAGGGACTCTCGAACCGGACGCGCTTGTGGCGGCTCTTGAAAATACAGATATGAACGGTGTTGTCGGAAGGGTCAGGTTTGATAAGAAAGATCATCAGGCCGTCTACGGGTTGGATTCAAAAGAGACATCGGTGGCTTCGGTCTTTCAGTGGAGAAAACCTGGTAAGAGAGTGACCGTCTTTCCGGAGAAGATTGCGGACGGAAAGATTGAGCTGCCCACCTATATGAAGTAGATGTCAACGGGCTTCCACCTGCAGTCCTGTGCCATTCTTGGCAGATTTCGGTGGGGGCCTTGGAGAAGGACCGACGATGCAATGCAGAGTAGCACGCTTGTTCGTATCCAAGGTGGAAAATGATAGCTAGCATCATTGTTTATGGCTTAGTAAGCAGTGCCGTTTTAGCCCTGACTGCTATGGGCTTCAGCCTCACATTCGGTATCAGTGGAGTGGCAAACTTTGCTTATGGAGCTTTTTATATATTGAGCGGTTTCCTCGTATGGGTGCTTCTCAACTATCTCAAAGTTCCGTTCGTCCTGGCGATTGTTGTGACAATCGGCATGGTTTGGGTTCTCGGATTTGTTACATACTGGGTCATCCTTCTTCGAGTACGGGGGATCGCGCTATCCGAAGTGATCGCCACCTTTGCGTTAGGGGTTGGGATACTTGAACTCTTTCGTTGGTTGGGACTCGTAACATATGAATTCACTCTCCCCACCTTTATAAAGGGTGTGGTGGTGATCGCTGGAGTGGTTGTGGATTATCAACGTCTTTTCATCATTGGGATTGGCCTGGCATTGGTTCTCTTCCTATACTTCTTTACTCACTACACCAGAATTGGCCTGGCATTCAGAGGAGTCGCCCAGAATGAGCGGACAGCCATTTCGCTTGGGATTAGGTCGGATTTAACGGCTGCTCTCAGCCTGGCTTTTGGGTCAGCAATGGTTTCTGTCGCTGCCATCACGATCCTTCCTCTCGGTATCATTTCGATCAACACAGGATACGAGGTCTTGCTGATCGCCGTAGCAGTGGGAATTGTCGGTGGGCTAGAAAGCGTCCCGGGGATTCTTGTGGCAAGCCTCATTCTTGGATATGCTCAGGTAATCACTGGTACATACCTTAAGCCGGAGTGGATGGCGGTCGTATATCTGGCAGCAATCGTCTTAGTTCTTTCCATAAAGCCGTCGGGTCTGTTTGGTAAGTTCAAAGAGCTGGAGGAGAGGGTCTAAATGGCTATGCGCTACCGAAAGGAGAGGCTCGACCGCGGGATCAAGGTGAGGTGTGATGATGTGTTTGCCCTCTCATCTTATAGAGAGATACTGTATCTCGCGATGCCCAGGGTTCTGCCGGTTGCGATCCTGCTCCTTTTTCCGCTATTAAAAGGAGTCGTGGGATTATACTGGGAGAAAACCTTAGTGGTCACTTGTACTGTTTCCTTGCTTGCCCTGAGCTGGGATTTGATGGCTTCGGTAGGGCTGATATCGTTAGGTCAAGCCCTTTTCTTCGGGGCAGGGGCTTATCTAACGGGCTATTTAAACTATGCATTTAAATTGTCACCCATTGTAACTATTCCCTTGGGCACTCTCGGTGGGGCACTCTTCTCTACCTTGTTACTCTTGCCAGTTCTCAGATTAAGAGGGATATACTTCGCCATCGTTACTTTAACCTTACCACTCTTGTTAGGTCGATTCATTGAGACGACTAAGATTCTCGGAGGTGGCGAGGGGATGAGTGGTCTCTCTCCCCTTCCCAACATATGGTTTGAACTTTATGTGGCTGTCTTTGCACTGCTCGTATGCCTATTCAGTTTTCGCAGGTTGATCAACGAGGACTACGGACTGGTGCTGCAGGGAATTCGTGATAATGATCGGGCGGTGATGAGTGGAGCGATTAGTATTTACAGATTCAAGATCCAGGCCGTTTTTATTGCTGGCTTGGCAGCTTCATTTGCCGGTGCTTTCATGACCCATTACTACCAGTTCGTGGGAATGTCTGCCTTTGCAATGGATTATTCTATTGTACCACTGACGGCGGCTGTCTTGGGTGGACCAGGCACCTTTGCCGGTTCAGTCATCGGTGCTTTCATTCTGGTGCCTCTCTCGGAAGCTCTGCGTGGTTTTGGGACACTAAGAGTGGTTTTCTACTCAGCCATTCTAATTATCTGTGTTGTGGCTTTGCCTGAAGGTATCTTTCACTACATGCGCAGAAAGTATCACCAATTCGAAAGACTTACAGAGATTGGATAAATGGAAGACAGAACCATTTTAGAAGTCGAAACTGTGACCAAGTGGTTTGGCGGGGTGGCGGCCATCGTGAACGTAAGCTTTTCCCTGCAAAAAGGGGAACTGTTGGGGGTCATCGGTCCAAACGGCTCAGGAAAGACCACCCTGGTTAACTTGCTGACTGGCTTTGTGAAGCCAAATTCCGGGAAGATAATTTATCAGAGAAAGGATATCGCAGGTCAGCAGCCGCACAAGGTCGCCGCATTGGGAATTGCGCGAACCTTCCAGATGGCGAAGCCGTTTTATCAGTTGTCCGCCTTTAAAAATCTCATCATCCCTTTGTATTCTCCTAGGGTGAAGAAATTAAGAGGGGGCAAATATGGTGATCGGGATGATGTCGCCATTGATCTTCTGGAGGATGTCGGTTTTGAGCGAGACTCCTCCGTTCCATACAAGATTGCCTCAAGCCTTCCCCATGGCTACGTTAAGCGCCTCGAATTGGCGCGTTGTCTGGCCCTTCGGCCAGATTTACTCATCCTCGATGAGCTCTTTTCGGGTATGTCGATGGCAGAAGTGGCGGGCACACTGCCCATTATCGAAAAACTGAACGTCGAAGGTCTCAGCATCATTATGGTAGAACATCGGCTTAAGGAGTTGTTTCGAGTCGCTCACCGGGTCATGGTGTTGAACTTCGGAGCGAAGGTTGTCGAGGGTTCTCCGAGTGAGGTGATGGCCAGCGACGCGGTCAAGGCAGCTTATCTTGGGAGTGAAGACGATGCCTGAGATGCTTGAAATAAAAAACCTGATGGTTTTCTTCGAGAATTCCTTGGCTATTAATGATCTTAGCTTGGTTGTACACAAAGGCGAGATCGTCGGCGTTCTCGGTTCAAACAGCGCCGGTAAGACTACCTTAATGAACACTATCTCCGGTCTGATGATTGACATCAAGAGAAAAGAAGACCGCAGAGGAGGCGAAAGGATTACTGTACTGGGTGAAGTGAGGTTCGAAGGCGAAGACATTACAAACATGGAACCCGGCAAAAGGGTTAGGAAAGGGATCGTCTTGAGTCGTGAAAGGCATCCTATTTTCCCAGACAGTAGTGTTGAGGAAAATCTGAAAATCGCCGCTTACCTGCGGAGAGATCCTGAGGTGAAGAAAACGTATGAATTCGTCTACAGCGTCTTTTGTCACCTGAAAGAGGTCCGGAAACGAAAAGCGGGGTTTTGTAGTGGTGGGGAGCAGCAAATGCTTACTATCGGTATGGCATTGATGACCAAACCTCGGCTGTTCCTTATGGATGAGCCGCTTCTTGGGCTATCTCCACTTCTCCAGCGAGACCTGATTCGAGCGATAAAACAGATTCGGGAGGAAGGCGTCACTATCTTGGTCACCGAACAGTTCGCTAGGCCCCTCCTGCCTGTCATTGATCGGGGCTATGTTATAGAGAACGGGATACCCGTCCTCTCCGGAACAGGACAGGAGCTCATAAATAACCCAGAGGTGAAGGCCGCATATTTTGGAGTTTGACGATGCGCAAGTCTCAGAAGTCCAAACTTCAGGATCCTTGCCTTCGCGTTACAAATGTCAAATTGATGTCAAAGGTCCAATTTGAAGAACCCTTGGAGCAACGCAGGATGTCATGCTGAACTTGTTTCAGGATCCAGATTTGCTAATGAGTTGCGAGCTCTCAAAACGAGTTCAGGGTGGTGTAGATCTTCAATAAAGTGTATTAGGAGAAGGATTCATGGAGATACCTGCCGCCTTTATTTATGAGCAGTTTGAGAGAACATCACAAGATTTCGCTGCAAAGCCAGCTCTTGTTTACTTGGGCAAAAAATATACGTACTCCCAGTTGCGTGGGGTTGCCGAGAGCTTGGCTTCAAGCCTGTATCACCTGGGTATGAGAAAAGGAGACAAAGCTATTCTTTATCTCCCCAATTGTCCCCAATGGGTAGTGGCCTGGTTTGCTTTACTCCGCATCGGTGCTATCCCCGTACCTATTTCACCGATCTATACTCCAACTGATCTCGAATATATGGCTAATGACTGCGGGGCTGAAACAATGTTTTGTCTTGACACCAACTTTGGTTATGTCACTCAAGTCTTGCCTGAGACCAAAGTGAAGAGAGTGATCGTAACCAGACTGGACGAACTCCTTCCCTGGTTCAAAAGGTTTATTGGTTTAGGGTTTGATAAAACTCCTAGAGGAAAGTTCGCCTCAGGAGAAAATATTTTTACATTTAGGAAGCTGCTTACACGTCGTCATATTTCCTCCTTACCCCCCTTCGAACCAGAAGACCGCGAAGAGATAGTTCAAATTCTTTATACCGGTGGTACCACAGGTTTTTCCAAGGGGGTGCCGTATTCTAATGTTGTATTTCTGGCAAGCGCCATTGAAAAGCGGTCGATGATGGAGCCTTACATTCCTAAGGGAAGGAGCATAATGATTCAAAGTGCGCCGCTTTTTCACATTCTCGGTCAAGCAATGGGAGTGGGAGCAATTCTTTCCGGTGATACTTTGATATTGCTCCCCAGAGTGAATCTGGACGGGCTCTTTGACCACATTCAAAGATATGATGCAACAGGCTTCTTCGGTGTTCCTATGATGTATCGCATGATTCTCGAACATGACCGAGTAGACTATTACGACTTGAGCTCGCTCCAGTATTGCTTTTGTGGTGGTGATTTCCTACCCAAAGAGGTGGCCGAAAGATGGTTAAAGAAATTTGGTAAGCCAATATATCAGGGATATGGGACAACAGAATGCGCAGGTTCAATCTGTGAAACTCCAATGGGGGATGATGCCCCTCCTGGGAGTGCAGGCAGAATTACACCCCGCCAAGAGGTGAAGCTCGTAGAACCGGATACCCTTGAGCCCGTTTCCCCTAACCAACCAGGGGAACTACTTGCCTCCTCCGATTATATGGTAAAGGGTTACTGGAACAAACCTTCCGAAACGGCCGAGTGTTTTGTGAATATGGATGGCAGACTCTGGTACAGAACCCGTGACATCGTACGAATAGACGAAAAAGGATGGCTTTTTTATTTAGATCGATCTGTGGATACGATCAAGCACAAAGGGTATCGTGTAGCCGTTTCAGAGATAGAAGCTGTATTGCAGGAACATCCGGCAGTGGTTGCTTCCTGCGTCGTAGGCGTGCCCGATCCAAAGGTCGGTGAAAGAATCAAGGCTTTTGCTGTTCTGAAAGAGGACGTGAAGGGGGTGAGTGCCTACGATCTCCTCAAATGGTGCCGTGAGAGGCTAGCCCCTTATAAGGTCCCACAGTATATAGAATTCCGCGACATGCTCCCGAAATCGAAGGTGGGTAAACTTTTAAGGCGTGAGCTGAGAGCGGATGAGCGTAAGCGCTTCGAAAAGAGCAAGTAAGAATGCGGCGTAAAACAATTCAGTCAGGGGAGGCAGAGTCTCCAGTAGTTTTGATGGCGGGAAACCCATAGGCCTATCAATTGTATCAAAAAAATAAGACGAGGAGGAAGCGATGGACGCAAAAGAGCAAGAGAAAACTGAAAAGCGCTGGAAGAAGTTTCAGGAGATGCAGGGATATACGGATGAGGAGATAGCGAGCTACCGTGCCAATCCCAGGTATTCAAAGGCTATGGAACGGGCACCGAAGTTTATGACCCACAACATCTATGTTGAGGTAATCGAAGCTCACAACTGCAACGCCGGGCATAAAGTGGGTGATAAATTTGTCCTGACTGGGAATGGATATCTTATCGCTGATAAATCTCCGAAGTATATGTGCATCCATGCTCTTTGTGTCTTTGCGCCTTACATCTACGCCATGTGGGAGCGCCTCTATGAGGATCTCGATCCGAACGGCATGTTATTCCCCATCGTTCATTGTCCGGACGTGGGCTGCAAAAAAGGAGGATGGGGTGAGATCATAATGCAGATGTCCGCCAAAGAAGTGCCAAAAGAAGAAAGGGTCAAAATGCTAGGCGGCAAATAAAGTGGACCCAAGCGTCGACAGTGATTGAATAGCCGGAAGGAACCGGCGGCTAGAACACCCAGGTGGGAAGCTACTTGCTCATCGTGAGATGACCAAGGGAATTCTTCGCTGAGGGGACGTGAAATGCGCGCCATTTTCCTCGCCAACCATGAGAAAACGAGAGTTGCCGGAGTAGCGGCTGCGGATGAGGAGATTTTTGCATGGTGCGGATTATGGATATAGAGGAAAGGCTCATTGCCCAGGTCTCATGCACTGATGAAGCAGGGTGACAAGCGCAATCAATCGTTAAGGGGTTTGTTATGGGCTTAAAGATAGCTGAGAAGTATCGCCTAAGTGGCCTTAAAGACAGACAGGAAGTGAACTGCCGGGAGTCCTGGAATGTTATGTGAAGAGGCGAGTTCATATCACAAGGAGAAAGGTCATGGACGCTTACCCATGGTGGAGTGAGGAACAGAAGAAGTTTGCTGGGGAGGTTGAGGCATTTGCAAAGGAGTTGATGCCTATAGACGCGGAGACTCGATGGACTCGCGAATTCCCCTTCGAACTCTTCCGTAAGATTGGTGAGAGGGGTTATGCCGGAGCAGGGATACCGAAAGAGTACGGCGGCCTCGGGTTGGGTGCTACGGGCGCGTGCATCGCTGTGGAAGCGTTCAACCGGATGCCTGGTCCGGGCCGGGTTGTGGTTGGTAACATGCTTGGAGGACTGCGCCAACTCATCGAGTACGGAACTGAGGAGCAGAAAAAAAGGTTCCTCCCCCGCATCGCACAAGGTGAGATCGGTGCTATCGTAATTACTGAACCGTTTGCGGGGACCGACGCGGCCGCCATCGAAACAACCGCAGTACGGGAAGGGGACTCGTATCTTCTGCACGGTAAAAAAAGGTTCATTGTTTCTGCAGGTGTGGCCGACAGGCATATGGTCTATGCACGAACGAGCAATAAGCCCGATGACATCAAGAGGCACGGCCATCTGACAGCCTTTATCATTGAAAAGGGTGCACCGGGATTGACGGTGGAAAAGATCAACGAGGTCATAGGGTTCGGTAATATACAGAACGGGGTCCTCAATTTCGCCAACGTTCCGGTACCCGTTGTGAATAGGATCGGCAAGGAAGGGGACGGGTGGAAGGTCTTGACTGCTGGGCTCAACTTCGAGCGGACGCTCATATCTGCCATGGTTATGGGATGGACAAGAGAATTGCTCAGAAACGTAGTGCCGTATACACAAAGAAGGATACAGTTCGAACGGCCGACGATCGACATCCCCACGAACCAGTTCAAGATCGCCGATTTGGTAATCATGACAAAAGCGCAGCGGTTGATGACCTACTACACGGCTTATCTGTGGGACCTCGGGGTCGATATTACGGTCGAATCGAATGTGGCCAAGGTGTTCAACTGTGAGGCAGCCATAAAGGCTAGCCTGGACGCCATACAGGTGATGGGGGCCGATGGCGTGACCACGTTTTATCCCCTGGAGCAGATCCTGAACCAGTCGAAGGTGGAAAACATTGCGGGCGGAACCATGGAAGCGTGCCGTCTTGTGATTTTTCGTAGTGGTCTGCGCCAAATGGCAGAAGACCTCCTCATGCAGCGTAGGGTCATCCACCCGAAGCTCGGGGTACCAGTACCTGTAGCGACTAAACCCGAGAAAGAGAAAGACTGCAACGAAAACAGTCTGCTTAAGGTGCTGGCTGAGGACTATCGGGTGAACCCGGGCCTTTTCATGAGCAGGCAGGACCTGGAGGAACTGTTCGACGCGGACGGGACACAACTGGATGACAACCTTTTCTCTCTTGAGAAGAAAGGGCTCGTTAAGCTTTACCGGACAAGGAGAGGTATCGAACTGGCAAAGGCGACCTACGAAGGTCTGGACCAGGCAAATCCACAAGAATACTATCAGTGGTACCCTTCCTGGGTCAAGAACGGGCAGGAGAGGATTTTCTAACGTGAGATAAATCGTAAGGAGGTCCTATATGGCATTGAGAACGGTTCAACAATATCGCGAGAGTCTGAAAGACGAACGAGAAGTTTACTGCTTGGGAGAAAAGGTCGAGGACGTAACGACACATCCTTACCTTAAAATCTGTACGGATTGGTGCGCTTCTTACTACGTACTCACCCATGATCCCCGATTTCGCGACCTCTTCGTTGCGAGGGATGAAGATGGGGAGGAAGTTAGCTTCAACTTCATGCCCATCCGCAAAAAGGAGGATCTCATACGACGAAGGGAGATTGTGAGGGCCCTTGCCCGCATGTGCTTTGGCAAACCCTCGGGTGCCCAGTTTACTGGCGTCGATGGGCTTAACGCGGTAACGGTAGTAAGCCAGAGAGTGGACAAGGCGGTTGGCACAACCTATTCCGAACGTGTGGCAGCTTTCCGGAAGTACCTGCAGAAGAATGACTTGACTCTGGCCCTTGCGATGACGGATGTGAAGGGGGACAGGAGCTTGCGTCCGTCGCAGCAGCAGCCGCACCAGGATTACTACGTGCGTGTCGTGGAAGAGAGACCGGACGGCATCGTCGTCCGAGGAGCCAAAGCACATATAAGCCATTCTCCCTGCAACAATGAGATCCTTGTCGTACCCTGCAGGGCCATGAAGGAAGACGACAAGGCGTATGCCCTTTCCTTTGCCATCCCTTCAAATACGAAGGGGGTGAGAATGATCTGTGCGGAGCCGGAGATAAAAGATCCGGGGAACTTCTTCGATTATCCGATTAGTGCAAGCATCTATCTGGCCGATAGCCTGCTCGTATTCGATGACGCCTTTATACCGAAGGAAAGGGTCTTTCTGAACGGCGAGTGGAAGTCTGCCGGCGATATCGCTTACATGTTCGGCAACTTTCATCGGCTGAGTGCGGAGACGTACAAAGCGGTTGAGCTTGAATATCTGACGGGTGCTGCCGCACTGATGGCCGAGTATAACGGGATTGAGCGGGCCTTTCACGTGGTGGAGAAACTGACAAACCTAGTGATCGTGACGGAAGCTGTCGACTTTCTCAGCAGGGCGGCCTGTGAGTATGCCGTGTCCGAACCTGACTCTGATCTCGTCTACCCCAACCCCATGTGTGCGAACATCGCCAAGTACTATTTCGCGGAAAATTTCCACGCCGTAACAAGAGTCTTGCAGGACATTGCCGGGGGGATCGTAGGCACGATTCCGAGCGTCAGAGACCTGGAAAACCCGAAGACGAGGGCCGATATCGAAAAGTATTTGGGCGGTAAGGCTGGGATACCGACCGAACACCGAATGCGTCTAATACGCCTTATCCGAGATCTTACGTCAGCGTACGAAGACGTCATTACCATCCATGCGGAGGGGTCGATGGCTGCGCAGCGCCTCTCTATACTCCAGCTGGCCGATTTCGACAGGTACAAGGCAGCGGCTAAAAGGGCCGCAGGCATCCAGGATGGCAAGAGCCACCCCGTATATGCTGAATTGCCGGAATTTCCACCCAGACCGTAAGAAACGAAAAAAAGGTGACGAGAATGGGAGCAGACGTTGTCCTGCTGGAAAAGGAGTGCGGCATTGGGATTATTACCATCAACCGTCCTGAGGTGCGGAACGCCCTCAATCGGATGGTCTTTCACGAGCTGAAAAGGGTTCTCTCCTCAGTGCGAGACGACGAAGAGATACGAGCGGTGATCGTAACGGGAGCCGGAGAGGCCTTTGTCGCGGGAGCCGATGTTGGAGAAATGGCCGGTCTTGAATCGATTAGCGGCTGGATTGAGTCACGCGTCCACCAGTCTGTGCTTGATGACCTCGAACGATTGGGTAAACCATCAATCGCCGCGATCAACGGCTCGGCCCTGGGCGGAGGGTTAGAACTGGCCATGGCCTGCACTATTCGGGTCGCGTCGGAAAAAGCGAAAGTCGGGCTGCCCGAGTTGGGACTGGGGATCCTTCCGGGGTTCGGGGGTACGCAACGGCTCATGCGTATCGTCGGGTACGCGAAGGCTGCGGAGTTGGTCTTGACCGCGACTATTATGACCGCGGAGGAGGGGCACAAAATCGGGCTGGTTAACCATGTGGTTCCACACGACGAGGTCTTGGCGAAGGCAAAAAAGATCGCCCAGACAATTGCGGGCCTGAGTCCTATCGCGGTACGGCTTGAGATGGAACTCCTTCTTCACGGGAGAGATGCGGGCATCGACGAAGGTCTGGCGCTTGAGTCAGCTGTGGCGTGCTTGTCGCTCTCGTCAAAGGAGGCTAAGGAACTGCTCAGCAGATTCCTGGAGAGAAAGAAGTAAGTGGCCATAAGAGCTCTATATGCTGAGTCATGAACTGCTGGGAGCTGTGAGCGAAGGTGTGGTTATTGCCAGGGAGGGAAAACAATGGACTGCAAAAGAGTTGCAGTTATAGGCGCCGGGACTATGGGGTCAGGGATTGCCCAGAGCATCGCCAGAGTGGGGATGGAGGTTGTTATTATCGATGTGGCGCAGGAACCCGTTGACAAGGCAATGGGTCAGATTGAAGGCCGCATGAATAAAGAGGTGGAAAAGGGCAAATTGACGGCCGAGGAAAAAGTGCACGTAATGAAACAGATTCAGGGATCAGTTGTGCTGGAAGACGCGAGGGGTGCAGATCTCGTAATAGAGGCTGCGGTTGAGGACCTGCACATAAAGGAAGACATTTTCTGGAATCTGAACCGGGTATGCTCTCCGGCTGCATTTTTTGCAACGAATACCTCGACTCTGTCTGTGACACGATTGGGTGCCCTCTCCGGCAGACCTGAGCGGTTCATTGGACTCCACTTTTTCAACCCTGCCCATATCATGAAGCTAACGGAGGTTGTTCCCGGGCTCACCACATCGAGTGAAGCAGTTCAGTTTGGAGTCGACTTCGTGAAACGACTCGAGAAGACACCAATTGTTGTCCAGGATTGTCCTGGATTCATTGTTAACCGCATACTGCTTCCCTACGTCACCGAAGCATTCCTGGCTGCGGGTGAAGGTGTCTCGCCGGCTGAAATCGACGATGCAGTCAGAAAAGCAGGATTCCCCATGGGGCCTCTGGAGCTAAACGATATGGTGGGGATCGACGTGAGCCTCCACACCTTCCCGATCCTTCATGACGCGTATGGAGATCGATTTCCCGTGCCGCCTCTTCCAAAAAAGCTATACGAGGCCGGGAGATTAGGGGTAAAGACGAAGAGGGGCGTTTACAGGGACGGCAAGGTAGATGATGAATTCCGGCTGATTGTGGAGGGGCTAGAGGACACAGCGACGGCCAGGGACGTACCGTTTACGGCCGACCGACTTATTGTCAGGCAGGTGAATGAGGCCGTTTACTGCCTCCAGGAAGGGATAGCTTCTGCTGCTGATATTGACCTGGCGATGGTTCTGGGCACAGGTTTTCCGGCCGACAGAGATGGAGTCGGCGGACCTCTTCATTGGGCCGACGAGAAGGGGCTGGATCACGTGCTTTCAATGCTTGAACAGTATAAGGAGTTGTTCGGCTCTAGGTTCTGGCCCCATCCCTTGCTCAAGAACTATGTACATGCGAGGCACGTGGGCAGAGCGGCAAAAAGAGGCTTTTTTGCTTATTGAACAGTATCTCTCGGCTTGGTGATCAATCCTCTATGAGGATGCAAAAGCCAAGATGCGGAAGATCTTACAAAGCTTAGCCTAAGGAGGCCAGACAATATGAAAGATAACGATGTGGTAATAGTGATGGGGATAAGGACACCGTTTTCCCCTTTTGGTGGTGTGATGAGGGACATTTCGAGTATCGATCTGGGCGCCATGGTGATGAAAGAGTTGCTCCAGAGAACGGGTCTCAATGGGGAGAGCATCGATGAGATCTTTTACGGGATGGCCATGCATAGCGAGGCTGCCCTATACGACAACAGTTGTGCCCGACAAGCACTCCTAAAAGCTGGCCTTCCTCCGGAAACAGTCTCCTTGACTATCGACCGGGCGTGCTGTTCGTCCATGGCGTCTGCCATTCTTGCGTTTCGGACCATCAAGGCGGGCGAAGGGGAGGTGTTTATCGCTGGAGGAGCGGAGAACATGAGTCATGCCCCCCAGATAGCCCCACCCGAGATCCGATGGGGCACGAGAATGGGGCCGATCGTGTTCCGCGATCCAATGTCGCCCCTTGGCCACACCTGGATCGCTGGCCCGGAAGCAAAAAACGCGGGCGAGGTGGCCTTGGAATATGGGGTCAGCAGGGAGGAGCAGGATCGGTGGGCATACCAGAGCCAGATGAGCTACCAGGATGCATTCAAGGCCGGCAAATATGACGTGGGTGGGGAACTGATGACCGTCGAGGTGCCCCAAAGAAAAGGGGCAGCCCTTATAGTCGACAGAGACCTTTTCCCAAAACCGGAAACGACGCTTGAGTCCCTCGCGAAGCTGAAGACTATTTACGACAGCCCTACGGTTACGGCCGGAAACGCGCCTGGTCTTGACACCGGCGCCTCGGGGCTTGTGATTATGACGAGAAGCAAGGCAAAAGAATTCGGTCTCGTCCCCACAGCAACAATACTCGCAACTGTCAGCGTCTGCACGCCGCCCAGGTTTTTGGCGGTCAATCCCGGCTTTGCCATCAAGAAGCTGATAAAAAAGGCAGGAATCGGTCTTGATGAGATTGACTTGTTCGAGATTAACGAAGCATTCGCGGCTGTCCCTCTCGTCAGCAGCAAGATTCTCGGCGATGGCGATGATACCAAGACGGGAAAGATCAGGGAAAGGCTTAACGTAAACGGCGGCGCCATTGCAATCGGTCATCCTGTAGGGGCAAGCGGTGCTCGGTTGATCATGACCCTCATGCACGAACTGAGACGAAGAGGAGGCGGACTGGGAGTCGCTGGCATATGTGGCGGGATCTCGCAGGGTGATTCAGTGCTGATAAAGGTGGATTGACGTCGGACTGCGAGGTAGATGGTTAAGTGTGAGGAGCCCACGTACCAACTTTGCCAGGTGCCGTTTGGGCCGAAGGACAAACGGGTTCAGAAATCTGATTGCGAACAGAGGCCCAAGCAGACACGCGATGACCGGCTCCGGGAAGTCATTAAGCCGTGGGCCGGGGTTTCACCCTTTGAGAGGCCGGGCCATGCTTTTTCTTCCACACTGGGGTTTATAGGGGACCATAAAAAGCTATTTCAGTTCGTGTACACCGAGAGTAAATATTCGGCAAAAAACATGTACGGACGGGTGCTGAGGATAGGGCGGGGACTCCTCAGTTTCTGGCCTCAAATGCTGAAGGAAGCAAGGCAGAAGAAATCAATTAAGGTGATCGGAATTTTGCGCGGATATAGCGCCCATCTGATGGTTTTTCTACCGCTTCTATGTTGAAATCTGAAGGATAAGTTAAGAGATGAGAAAATAACTTTGCTAAGGGATTTTACTTTAAGAGACTTGGCACCGGCGCGTAGCAGGGAAGCGAAAACGGAACAGAGTGCACGCTGATCATTGAGGAGGAGCTATGAGACTGAAAGGAATGGTTGCTATCGTAACGGGTGCGAGCCGCGGTATCGGGAAATCAATCGCCGTGGGCTTTGCAAAAGAAGGGGCTGGCGTGGTCATAGCGGCGCGCTCGGAGACGGAACGGCAGGGAGGGCTTCCAGGCACAATTTATGATACGGCCGAGGAGATAAAGAGGCTGGGTGGCCAGGCGCTTGCGGTAAAGTGCGACGTAACCGACGAGGCAAGCGTCAATGCGATGGTAGCGCAGACTATCGAGCGCTTTGGGCGCATAGACACACTGGTGAACAACGCTGGGGTCAGCTTTTTCTATCCGGTGGTCGAAACACCGTTGAAGCGCTGGGACGTCGTGATGAAGGTGAACGTGAACGGTGCATTTGTGTGTGCTAAGGCGGTTCTACCACGCATGATCGCACAGAGATCAGGAAGCATCATCAACATTTCCTCTCTGGCCGCTGACGAGAGGGATGAAGGACTGGTACCCACGGGACTCGCCTACGCCGTGTCAAAGGCCGCGCTCGACAGGTTTACCTGGGGTCTTGCTACGGAAGTCGGCCGGTACAACATAGCCGTCAACTGTTTGAAACCGAAAAAAGTGGTGGACACGGAGGGGATGAGGTTTTGGATGAACGAAGAGGACCGCAAGGACTGGGTTTCACCCGACAAGATGGTCGCATGTGCCATCTTTCTGGCCCAACAGGACTCGAAGGGCGTCACAGGGGTGGTGGCCACCGACGAGGAACTGAGCGTGTGGCACGGACTGTCGCATGAACAAACTGTTCTATCCTGAAAGTGTAGTCATATTTGGGGTATCGGAATCCCCTTCCAACAAGGGCCGCACGGTTCTGCAGAACCTCGCCAGATTCGGTTTCAAGGGAAATGTTTATTGTATAGGCCGTAGGCAAGGAGAGGTGGAAGGCAGGAGGATACTTACACACCTTGAAAACGTCGATAGACCACCTGATGTCGCCGTTCTCCTCGTGCCAGTGGAAACGATTGTTGAAACTTTAGAAGCCTGTGGACGCAAAGGCATTCCGTACGCGGTCATCGAAACCGCAGGCTTTTCGGAGTTCAAAAGGGACCGAGAAGCGCTTGAAAGAAAAATCCGCCAGGTAGCCACGAAATGGAACATCAGTTTCATGGGACCAAACTGTGTCGGTATCATCAACATGGAAAACGGCTTGGCTCTTCCCTTTTATCCCCTGGAAGAACAGGAAATGACAACGGGGCGCATCTCCTTTATCTCACAAAGCGGGGCCCTCCTCCATGATATGCTCGCCCTTTGTGACGAGGAAAAGCTTGGACTTAATAAGTTGGTGAGCATTGGGAACAAATTAATGCTCAATGAGAACCATTTCGTCGAGTCTTTGATCGCAGACGTGAGTACGGGTGTTATTGGAATGTATCTGGAGAGCATTACAGACGGCAGGCATCTGATGGAGCTCGCTTCGTCGAGCGAAAAGCCGATTATCGTGCTGAAGGCGAACAGGAGCGAATCGAGCCAGCAGATTGCTCAATTTCATACAAACTCTTTGATGGGTAATGACCAGGTATTGGACAGGGCTATCTTCCAGTCGGGCATGCACCGCGTGGAAAATATGATGCAGATGGTCGACTTGTTCAAGATTTTCCATTTGCCCATACTAAAAGGGCCGAACCTACTCATCATCTCCCGTTCTGGCGGTCAAGCGGTGATGCTGGTAGACGCCGCTCATCGCTCCGGCCTCACCCTGGCTCCCCTCTCGCTCAACTTTCTGAGTTTTATGACTAAAAGATTCGGTCCCCCTCGTGTCATCAACATTACGAATCCCATTGACGTAGCCGATATCTTCGATGTCGAGGGCTGGGGGGAGATTATAGAGAAAGGCCTCGAGCAGAAGCAAGTCGATGGTATCGTTCTTTCTCCCCACTTTGCCTGGATTGAAGAAAGTGACGCGGCGCACAAACTGCTGAAACACATCACTGCCCTCTGCCGCACGCACGATAAACCTGTCCTAGTCTGTAGCCCCCCTGATTATAAAACACATCTTCACAGCACTGTCTATCCACATCTCTTTTCTGACGCCGGCGCCGGCTTAGCCGCACTCAAAACTTCTCTTGCCCATTCTTATGCTAAATTGAGAAGGACGGAAGCGCCCGCACCCACTCGAACGGCTGCGAAGCCGAGGAAAAGGAAGCGGATAAGGCGCATCCTGTCGGTCAACGAAACTTATATACTTCTCAACGGTTTTGGAATCCCCATTGCTGATTACGCCCTCGTCTCAAATTTTCGAGATGGATTAGCGGCCGCCCAAATCATAGGCTATCCTGTGGCAGTGAAAATTGCGACTACCGGCATCCTTCACAAAACAGAAAAAGATGGAGTCCGGCTCAATATAGGAAATGAGGTGGGTCTCAAATGCATATTCGATGAAATGAATGCCGAGGAATACCTTATTCAAAAAATGATACCGGGTCGCGAGTTCTTTGTCGGGGCGAAACAGGATCATGAGTTCGGTCCTGTTATTCTTTTTGGGATTGGTGGTATATTGGTGGAACTGTTTTACGATATCGCCATTCGTTTCATTCCAATCGACGAGGCAATCGCGCTGGACATGTTAGCAGAAACCCGAGCATCCGCAATTCTAAATGGCTACAGGGGAAGTAAGCCTTTAGATAAACAGGCAGTGGTTCGTTGTCTCGTCTCGGTCTCAAAACTAATGACCGAACATCCAGAGATCGTAAACCTCGATCTCAATCCGCTCATGGTCCTAGAAAAAGGGGAGGGATGCCATGTGGTCGACGCAAAGCTGGAGCAGTACGTGCCGTTGGAGGCATCTTAGTCGATGTTTTGGCGCCTGCATACTCTCCAAACAATCGATTTGGGCTTACTAAAGCCTCTGCAGCAGCAATTGATCGGTGTTTATAGAAAACGACATCTGTTTTCAGAGAAACTGATAGAACTCATGAATCAGCCAGCGCTCCCAATATGTCATTTTCGAGTATGATAAACGAAGGGGTACAAGCCAGAACTTCAAGATCTCGTTCACGCCGCTCACCATACCGAAAACTGCGCGGAAGGAAAACTAGAGGCTATTTTTTGATCACTCGGTAAATTAATATTGAGCCATTGGTAAACCGCGACTTTCATCAGGAAGGTAATTGCATGGAACTATAACTTTAATAATATAGGTAACTTGATGAAACATGTTACAAACATAAACAGTTTCTGCTTGACAACAGCGAGAGATTTTGATAAGTATATCTATCGATGGGTTGATAAAATAATAAGGCTTAGAATGATGGAAGTGAGGTAAATGAAAAACGCAACTGAAAATACGAAAAGTTTGAATCGAAAATCTGAAATCCATCGGAAGACCCTGGACCTTTTTGTGAAAAATGGATATGACGCGACATCCATGTCAATGATCGGTGAGACCGCTGGTCTAAGTAAAGCCAACCTTTACTATTATTGCTCCAGCAAAGAGAACCTTCTTTACAAAATTCACTTGGAGTTTTTGCACAAACACTTTGATCCCATCCTCGCGGAAGCGGAGAAACTGCGTGATCCCAAAGAGCGGCTTGAGTTTCTTTTACGGAAGTTTACACTTATGTGCACTTCTAGTCAGGCCTCGCAAGCGCTAGTTCACGAAATGAGAAGTCTCGACAAGGCCCATCAAGAAGAAATCACGGCGGTATGGAGAAAGGGCTATGAACTAGCACGCGGAGCCATTGAAGAGCTCCAAAGATCGGGACGGGCTAATAAATTCAGACGGTCTTTCCTGACGTTCCTGGGAGTCGGCATGGCATTTTGGACAATATACTGGTGGGACTATAGCCGCCAAGGCAACGACGAAGAATTAGCTGAAACTTTGGTGCAAACATTCCTTTACGGTCTATTTGGGGCGGGTGAGAAAAAATAGAATGTTTTACGCTTCCGAACTAACTTCACGACAAAGCTCACTGCAGAGAGGAAAAAGATGGCTCTACTGAGGGAAGCATTTGAAGTTTTAGAATGCATTGTTGGTCAGCAGCACATCTCCGACAGCCTAGCTGTCTGTGAAGGTTATCGGGCCGGTCCAGGAGGGTATGAGTGTGGGACAGGATATGAAAGGGTGATGGCGAAGGTACCGGGATGCGTTATTATGCCACGGACCACGGAAGAGGTACAGAAAGTGGTGAAGGCGTGCAACCGGTATAAGATCCCCTACGTTCCCTTCAGCACCGGGTTCATGGGTCCTCGTTCTCATCCTAACGTTCCTGGGGCTTTACTCATTGACCTTAAGAGAATGACAGATTTTGAGATAGATGAAAAGCATCTATATGCTATGGTTGGACCTGGGATTATCTACTCGCAGCTCCAAGAGGAAGCGATGAAGAGAGGTGCCTATGTTGTTGTGGGGGGCGGAGGGGCTCAGGTTTCAGTCGTTGCCAATATGATCGGTGATGGCTGGTCTCCTCTGAGCTACCGAGTTGGTCTCCCTCATCGTCGCATTCTTGGCACAGAGCTCGTTCTGCCAGACGGGGAATTAGTCAAAGTGGGCTCATTGGCGTTTCCGGGGAATGACCCTTTCTGGGAGGAAGGACCAGGCACGGATCTTCGCGGATTGCTCCGGGGGTATACGGGGGTAAGAGGATGTCTTGGCATTGTTACCAAGATGGCAATAAAGCTGTTACCATTCCAGCCCGAGAGGCTTGAACCGACGGGCATCTCGCCTCATACCAGTCTTGAGCTTCCCGAAAAGAGAATCAAATGGATTAATTTTACGATGCCCAGCAAAGAAGCCAAAGTCAAGGCGATGTTTGAGATGGGCAAAGCCGAAGTCGGTGGTGCTGTAACCGTGGTTCCTCTCTTTTGGCGGGTCATTGCCAAGGCAGCGAATAAGGAGGAATTCTGGCAGCTCTGGTCAAAAGAAAACGAAGAGACGATAAAGAACTTCCATATCCTTCGGGTATTGCTTATCGGCTACACCTCCGAGGAACAGATGGAATATGATGAGCGAGTGTTAATGGACATAATCACTGAACTTGGAGGTGAAGCCCGGCGCACTCGGCCTACAGATGAATCCTGGTTAAAGAACGCTGACGCAGCCGGAATGTGGTTGATGTGCGGAGGATATCTCTCTGTTGATTTTGCCATCGACTCGATTGAGCATGCAGTTCCTCATGGCGCAACCTTTGCCGAACTGAAGAAGCGATTCACGCCGCCTTTGATGCCCGACTATGGTGACCCGGGTTGGTTTCAGAGTTTTGAGCTCGGTCATCAAGGCTATTCTGAATTTCTTATCTATTATGACCAGGATGAGGACACCACTGCTGTCGACCATTTCTATTTAGAATCGTCAAAGATGAACATAAGGAATCATTTCTACACGGCCCTTCTTACTTCAATGGAGCCCCTCTATTTGACGGGGCCTGCATACGGACCTAACTATCACAAATGGCTCCTGGCGGTTAAGAATGAGTTTGATCCCCAATGGGTTTGTCACCCGCCCGTACCTTTAAATCACGACGAATTCGTGGAGAAGGCGGAATGGATGAGGCCTCTAAAAGACTGGGAAGGTCCTGAAGTGAAATCCAATTGAAGGAGAAAGAGGGATTTACCCTTTTCTGAAGATTAGGAAAGGAAGCTTGTCAAATTCGAGAGGGAATGGGTGTAGGACAGTCATCCATCAATCTCACAAATATCCTGCGAATAACGGAAGAAGGGGCTCCGAGAAGTTGGCATTGATCTGTGGCGAGACGCGCGTGTTCTATAAGGCCTTTAAGATACGTCTACATAGCGGCAGTTCCATCTTTTCCATCAGTCTTTCATGGATGCGTGTGGAAGAGAAAGGCTGTTGGACGACAGAAGCATTCCCTAAAGGAGATTAGATATGGAATCGTTTCCATGGTGGAGTGAGGATCACAAGAAGTTGGCTGCCGAGATTGAGGCTTTCGTAGAAAGAGCAATGCCGAGAGCCGAGGAAGCCTGGTGGAAAAGAGAAATACCTTTGGACCTTTATAGTGAAATCGTTGAAATGGGGCTCTTTCGCGCAGCTGTTCCTAAGGAGTATGGGGGGACAGGATTGGGTGCCACAGGAGCTTCCATCATCATGGAGGGAATGAGTTGTCTCCCTGGTGTTATCTTTTTGGTGGGTGGCAATATGATGGGAGGATTGCACCAGATTTTGGCATTCGGAAGTGAAGACCAGAAGAGGAAGTTTCTATCCAGGATTTGCAAAGGCGAAACGGGCGTCATTTCTATAACCGAAGCGTCTGCCGGAACGGATGCCGCTGCTATTGAAACCGTTGCGAGGCGGAATGGAGATCACTATATACTCTCCGGGAAGAAAAGGTTTAACAGCGGAGTGGGGGTAGGAAAAAGGTATATGCTTTATGCAAGGACAAGTAATGATCCCGAACGGGTAGCTCGATATGAGCATTTGACGGGCTTCATTGTTGAGAGAGGGATGTCGGGATTTACAGTCGAAAAAGTAGCGGAGGTGATTGGCTTTGAAAATATACAGAATGGACATTTGAATCTTGACGAAGTATGCGTCCCCGTAGAAAACAGGATCGGTGAAGAAGGAGAGGGATGGAAGGTCATGACCTCAGGCCTTACTTTTGAGAGGACGCTTATTTCAGCGCAGTCCCTGGGCATGTTATGGCTGGCATTAAAAGCCGTGGTGGCGTACGCACAGAGGCGTGTTCAATTCGATAGACCGACAATAGATTTTGTGAACAACCAGCTTAGAATTGCCGATTTGTTCAGCAACTTGAAGATAACGAGACTGATCACTTATTACTCGGCTTATCTCTTCGATTCGGGTAAGGAACCGACTTTAGAAAGTTCCATCGGCAAAGTCTTTAATGCAGACAAGTGTTTCGAGTCCGTGCTGGATGCTATACAGGTTATGGGAGGAGACGGCTTGACCAAAACTTATCCTCTAGAAAGGCTGTTGAGGGAAGCGAAAGTCAGTCAAATAGCCGGCGGTACGAGTGACGCCATAAAGCTCCTTATATACAGAGCCGGCTTGAGACAGATGGCAAACGGTCTAAAGATGCCTCATCGAATCATTCATCCGGAGCTCGGGGTTCCTGTCTCACTGCGTGGTAAGCCGGAGAGGCAATCTCGAATTGACGAAGACGGACTTCTCGGAATTCTCGCTGAGGATTACCGGGTGAACCCGGGCCTCCATATGAGTCTCGATGACCTGAAAGATCATTTCAATGTAGAGGATCAAAATCTGGATCAACTATTGACCGCTCTTGAAGAGAAGGGATTCGTGAAACTCTATCGGAAGAAAGGACAAATTGAACTGGCAAAGGCCACCCACGAAGGATTGAAGAAGGCGCATCCTCCCGAATATTATCGATGGTTCCCTTCATGGGTGAAAGAAGAGAACGTTTTCTAGAAAGCAAACCGATCACGGCACGCACTTCTCGCTTTGTCCACTCTTTTAAGCAGGAGGATGGAATGATGAGCATAAGGGATAATCTTGCGGAAATCGTAGGGCCTGAGAACTTTTTCGACGAGCCTGAAGTTATAGAGAAGTATTCAAAGGACTTCAGCCTGGTCCCCCCGGGGGTGCCAAATTATGTGGTGAAGCCAAATGATGTTCAAGAAGTTCAAAGCATCATTCAATTTTCAAACCACCACTTGATACCCGTGGTCCCGACCAGTTCTCGGGTGCATTTTCATGGAGCCTCCATCCCAAGGCAGGGTGGCATTATCCTCGACCTGACCAGGATGAACCGTATTCTGGAAATTGACGAAATGAACCGAAGAGTCAGGATCGAAGCGGGTGTCACATGGGGTCAGCTCACTGATGAACTGGGCAAAAAAGGATTCAGGATGATCATGCCATTGCTGCCCGATTCTCAACGTTCTGTCGTGGCCGATTATCTCGAGAGGGAAGTTCCCACCAATACGGTATACGATTATGGGGAACCGCTTCAAGGCATGGAGGTTGTTTGGCCGACGGGAGAGATTTTCAGAACAGGGTCTGCGAGCGTGCCCGGGTATCCCAATTCAATGTCTAAGGGTGCCAATCCTTCTGGACCGGGATTAGATTTTTACAGGCTTCTCCAGGGCTCTCAGGGGACGATGGGTGTTGTCACATGGGCAAACTTGAAAATCGAATCCATTCCCAGAATGGACAAGGTATACCTTGCTCCTGTTACTGATCTACCTTATGCAATAGAGTTTCTGCACAGGGTTTTGCCACGCAGGATCGGTCAGGAGTGTGTGCTTCTGAACAAGGTTGACTTGGCGGCGATTATCGCAGAGGATTGGCCTGAAGATTTTGAAAAATTGCACAAGAACTTATCTCCCTGGACGCTCATTTTAATTATAAGCGGGTTGCTGAGGCGCCCAGAAGAGAAGATCGCATATGAGGAAAAAGCACTGAACGACATTTTGAAGAACGAGTTTCCAGAAATGTCGGTCGCCGACCATCTTCCCGGTATCCCCGGGCTAGAAAAAAAACTCTTGTCTCTCCTTCGTAACCCTTGGCCGGCAGAACGGACGCATTGGAAGAACCGCTATAAGGGAGCCTGTCAGAGCCTTTTTTTCATCACCAGGCCCGTTCTAGCTCCAGCACTTATCAATAGGGTGGAGGAAATAGCTGCCAAACACGAGTACCCGATAAGTGATATCGGGAATTACCTTCAGCCGATAGAGCATAACCGGGCCTGTTATCTTGAATTTGATTTTTTCTGCGATCCGACGGATCCCGCCCAAATCAAGACAGTTCAAAGTTTATTCCGTCATGCTGCTGTCACGCTATTGAATGAAGGTGCTCTCTTTACGAGGCCTTACGGGGAGTTGGCCCCCATCGTATACGAACGGACTGCTGGCTACACCATGACGCTAAGACGAGTAAAGAAACTGTTTGATCCGAACAACATCATGAATCCTGGCCATTTGTGCTTCTAAGGAGGAGAAAAATGTCAACAAAACAAGTCAGCCTTGAAGTAACAGAGCTGGACAACTTTATTTACGATATGAGTCGATGCATCAAATGTAAAGGGTGCACCTGGGTGGACCATATATACATGCCGGGGGTCAAATTCAGTACGAGGTGCCCGAGCGCAACGAAGTACATGTTTGATGCTTATGGAGCCTATGGAAAGATGAGAATAGGTGTGGCTCTATCAGAGGGAAGGCTGAAATATGACGATAAACTCCTTGAGATCCTCTATGCAGATCCCCTGTGCGGTGCCTGTGACGTGGGTTGTAAGAGAAATCTCGATTTAGAGATAGAATTGACACTCGAATCACTAAGAATTAAGGCCGTGAAAGATGGGGCCGGTCCTATGCCTGCCCACAAGAAGGTAGCCCTGAATATTGCAACGCATAACAATCATTTTGGCGCACCTCACGAGAATAGAACAAAATGGCTCCCGCATGACAGCGGGGTTGCCCAGAAAGCGGATGTGCTTTACTTTGCAGGCTGTGCTGCTTCCTATATAAATTCTGAGATTGCCAAGGCCACTGTGAAGATCCTTAACGCCTCCAATACACCCTTTATACTGATGCCGGATGAAGTGTGCTGTGGAAATACGCTTTACTCCGTCGGCATGATCGATGAGGCCAGGCAACTCGCCCGGCAAAATATTGAGGCCGTTAAGCAAACGGGAGCCACCACCGTTGTGACTAGCTGTGCGGAGTGCTACCGGATGTGGAAGGTGGATTATCCGAAGATGCTCGGTATCTCCACTGCTGATCTAGGTTTTGGAGTCGTGCATCTTGTAGAATTTGCAGATGAACTGATTGGAAAGAAAAAGCTCAACATGACGAAACGAATTGATTTGCGATTAACCTACCACGATTCATGCAGTTTAAGCAGACTGAGTGAGCCATGGGTCCCCTGGCAGGGGGAACGAGGATTGTGGGGAGTGGTCAATCCCCCGATTGAGAGGCGGCGAGGAACCAATGGAGTATACCAGAAGCCCAGAGATATTCTGAATTCCATTCCTGGAATAAAGCTGGTCGAGATGCCCCGGAAGAGGGAAAATGCCTTCTGCTGTGGGGCGGGACGGGGAACGAAAGACGCCTTTTCAGATTTCGCTCTATGGGGAGCCCAACAACGTTTAGAAGAAGTGAAAGAGGTGGGAGCTGAAGCAATCGTTTCTGCATGCCCTTGGTGTAAGAACAATTTTGCTGATGCGATTAAGACCAATAGCGAGAAAATATATAATTACGATATTTCTGAAATAATTGTAAAAGCAATCTTGGAATAGAAAAATAGACATGTCAATTGCCCGATTCAGACATGAAGCGATACCACAGCTCGGGGCAACCGAGCGATGCGTGGTGTAAAAGATCCGGCCGCCCACACCAGGAACGATCGAGCTGGGTCAGGCGTGCCTTCAATGCCATCAGAAACTATCACTTTCGTTGGTAACCGACTGGAAGGCTTCGAAGCACGCAGAGAAGGGCGTCGGTTGCGACACTTGCCACGGTACGGCACATACCTCCGCTGCCGACGTTGCAAAGGCCGGTATCGTGGGGCCTGAAACCTGCGCCAAATGTCACGAAGGCCGGGTCAAGGAGTTCATGGCGGGTAAACATGCCCTTGCCTGGAAGTGCGCTACGAACATGCCGAATTTCCCTCACGTATCGAGGGTTCCGATAGAGGGTGGAAAGGGTGCGGGGGTTGCCACAAATTCGGGGCCAAGGATGAAAAGGAACTGGCCGCCCTTAAGGCGGCCGGGACGGGTTCCCAGGCTGGTTCCTGCGACGCTTGTCACACGCGCCACACTTTTTCGAAGATTGAAGCCCAGCAACCGCAGGCGTGCCGCACCTGCCACCAGGGCGACGATCATCCGCAGTGGCTCAAGCCCATCTGATCGGCGACAAGAGGCTGATGTGGGATTGGCCTTTCAAGGCCGCAATGGACGCCGGTGTTCGCCTGACTTTCAGTTCCGATATGCCCGTAACCTATCCTAACTGGCGCGAAGGTGTCCAGGCCGCCATTCTAAGAGAGGCTGCCGGCAGCGGCAAGGTCTATGGACCGGAACAACGTCTTTCAAGAGAGGAAGCCATCAGGGCCTACACGATAAACGGCGCCTGGCAGGACCTAATGGACGATGTGAAGGGATCCATTGAAAAAGGTAAACTCGCCGATTTTTGCGTCCTCGGCGACGACATATTGACGGTCGATGCCCATCGGATAGGGAGCATCCCGGTACTCATGACGATCGTGGACGGAAGGATTGTATACGACGCCTCTGAGGGGCTTTTGAGTGATAGTCATGAGAAGTGACCGTCGACACCCGTGCACTTTGAGCACGAACCCGTGTAGTTGCAATGGTTCCAAGGCATCAAAAGACCGGCCGGCAATCGCTCATGCGATGGTCCGGAGCGGGGCGCCTTGTCGTTATGCCGCGGGATTCGGATAAGGGGCTTGCCGCTACTTCATCTTTTTGTAAGTGGAGTACGCCTCCATGAACGTGGGGAATCCTGCCGTCTGTATGATGAGGAGCAGCGTATGTTTGATCTCGTCTTCCGTCGCCCCTGCCTTCCTCGCTTTCGCAATATGGGTTTCCAGAGCTATGGTGTGGCCACTCGCACCGGACACCGCCACCTTGATGAGCCAGCGGACCTTCTCGGGCAGCGGGCCTGTTTCCTCGTGTATCTTCTTGCCAAGGGCCTCGTGTCCCCGATAGATCTCGGGGAAGTCCTTCTTGAACGTCGTGTATATCTCATGCAGGTCCTTCATCGTGACCTCCTTGCAAGAAATGTTTTGACTGTGAAGCTCCCGATCAGATTCTAATGCGGGCGAATTTGATTGTCAAGCCAGGCGGATAGGACGTCGAAAATGCCGCCGGCGCCTCGTAGAGCCTGCCGTCGAGGGAGACCGTCCTGAACAAAGATGGGTCAATGAAGGCGACTCGGCATCAGACGGGGGCTATGCGATGGAGCACAAAGCTCACGAAAGAAAAGACGAGGCTGAACAGAAGCGCCCACCAGAAGTTTTTCACGTCGAAACCGGGTACGATGGCGCTTGTCAACAGCACAAGGAGGGCATTCAGCACGAAGGTGAAAAGTCCGAGGGTGAGGATCGTGAGAGGGAGGGTCAGAAATATGAGGATCGGTCTGATGAAGGCGTTGATGAGTCCGAGGACGAGAGCGGTAACGAGAGCGGCGCCGAAGCTTCGGACGGTGACGCCGGGCAGAAAAAGGGCGGCAATCAGGATGGCGATGGTCGTGATGAACCAGTTGATCAGAATGCGCACGGTAAACCTCTTCCATTGTAATCCCGCAGAGCCGAAAAGCAAAGGAAAAATGTGCCGGAGTATCAGACGTTGAGGGGATCGGCTTCGATATGTACGCCCGGCAGCCGGTGGAGGGACGCGAGGAGCGCGGAGAAGGCTTCTCCTTCCCCTTTAAGGATCACCCTCCAGCCATACCGTCCCTTCACCTGGATCGGGCCAAGCATCTGGTGGTCCAGCGTGGCGTCCTTCGTCAGCCTTTCTATCGCTTCTACGATTTTCTCGCCGGCCGGCCGGCTTCGTTTCAAGACGTTTATGGAAACGAGCCGGACATAAGGGGGGAATTCGGCAGCCCGCCTCTTCGCCAACTCGTCGTCATAGAATTGCCGGGGAAAGAGAAAGGGCGACAGGTCAAGGGTCTCGCCGCGGGTGTAGAGGAGAAGTTTCTGCGGCCTCAGGGCGTCGATGAGATTCGTGAGCACCTGAAACATCTTCTCTCTCGCCCTGTATCCGCCGATCCTGAGCAGGTCCTCCCATCCATAGAGTATGAGCTGGCTCGCGTCAAGCCCGTAGAGCTTCGAGAGGATGTGGGTTCCCACGATAATATTCCCCGTGCCGCTTTCCAATGACCGGAGATCCGTAAGTCTCTCCGTCTCGCCGGTAACCCTGAGCACCGTCCTGTCGGGAAAAATCTCCTTCATCCGCGCCTCCAGGTATTCGGCGCCAACCTCGAAGAACATGATGGATTTGGAGCCGCAGCGGGGACACCGCTCTTCATAAGGGAAGAGACTCTTGCAACTGTTGCAGGCCAGCGTCTCGACTGCCTTATGGTAGCTGAGGCCGGCTGCCCCGCAAGTCGGGCAAAGAAGCGGCCGGCTGCACTCGGCGCAAAAAAGGTGTGCCGCATAGGACTTTCGCGGCGTATGGATAACGACATTTCCGCATCGATCCAGGACCTCTTTTATGGCGCATATCATTGCGTCGGGCATGTAGGAGTGGCGCCCCCCATTTTTATCGCCCCTCATCGATAACACGGGGGGCCTTTCTATGGGCGGGCCTTTCACGACATCAACCACGCCCTCGGCCGCCAGTTTCAGTACCTCCAGGGGAGGGGCGGCGCTCCCGAGGACAACCCGGACCCCTTCGATCTCGGCCCTCCTGACGGCCAGGCGGCCCGCGTCAAATCTGAAAGCCTCCTCGTTGCGGTACCCGTCTTCCTCAGGTCTTTCGATAATGACAAGGCCGTTATTGAAAAGGGGGAGAAAGACGCAGCTCTTATTCCCCAGTATCAGGCGCCCCCCCTCGGCCGTTGCCCTGAAGTACGTCTCGGCCTTCCTCTTCTCGGGTAGTGAGCTGCCATACCAGAAGACTGCGCCGGGGAAGCTTTCCGAGAGGGAACGGGAGAAAAAAGCACCTGCTGCCTGGTAATCGGGGAGAAGCATGAGCACGTTTCTCCCGCGACGAAGCTCTTCTGAAATGAGGGCAGTGTAGAACGCGAGGCGTTCTCTCACCCCTCCGAGGAACAAGGTGGCCCGGTATGCGCCTGCCCGGGCAGGCTGCTTTCCGCGTTCCAATGTCTTCCCCGTAAAGATATCGGCAAGCTCCACGAGCGACCGGTTGAGGTAATCAAGAACCCGCATTCTGCCGGTGAAGGCACATGCTTTCTTCAGTGTAAGGTTGTTCAGGTGGACGAGAGACGGGTCTTGGGTTTTCACCACGCGGTATTTTTCCATTTTTGTGGTCAAGGAAAGCGCGTATTTGAGTGCGAGGCCGATGGGGGCCGCATAGTAGGCTGATGCCCAGTTGCACAGCTCGAAACAGGCGTCGTCAATAAGCGGGACACAATCGACGACATCCTGGATGGCTTTTAGGCCCTCTCCTGCCCCCTCGTCAACGCGCAGCACGAAACCGACAAGCGAGCGCGTGCGGAAGGGGACCCTGACCCGCAAGAATGGCCGTGTAAACGGGACCAGCACGGCGGGAACCGCGTAGGAAAATACCCTGTCTATGGGCAGAGGGAGCGCGACATCGGCGATCATGTGGGGGACGGAGGCAGCGGCAGCTCGAGCCTGACGAGCCGCACCCTCTTGAGAGGCTCGCCGAGAACGCGGCCCCCCAGGTCGGACAGCTTGTCAGGGGCATCGGTGACAAAGTAATCGGACCCGCCCTTGCCTGAATCCTTATGGAAGCCATGCATCTGAAGCATCTTTTGAACCTCGGCCGCGGTCTCTCTGCCTGAATTGACAATATAGACATCGTCGCCGAGCAATTCACGGATCCGCGGCTCCAGCATCGGATAGTGGGTGCAGCCCATGACGAGCACGTCTATCGCCGAATCCTTCATCTCGCGCAGATATTTTTCCACGACGAGCCTGGCGACCTCGTCCTCTTCCAGCCCCTCTTCAACGACAGGCACAAAAAGGGGGCATGCCTGAGAAATCACCTCGACGGATGGATCGAGTTTCCTTATGGCCTTCACATAGGCCTGGCTCCGTATGGTCGCCCTGGTGCCTATCACCCCAATCTTCTTCTTTCGAGTCCTCTTCACCGCTTCTCTCGCAGGCGGCTCGATGACGCCGACGACGGGGATAGAGAGTCTCCTTTTCAAGGCTGAGAGGGCTATAGCGCTTGAGGTGTTGCAGGCAACAATGAGCATCTTGATGCCCTTCTCCAAAAGAAATCGCGTGTTCTCCAGGGAATAGCGGGTAACCGTTTCGGCTGATCTGTTGCCGTAAGGGACCCGTGCCGTATCGCCGAGATATATGATATGCTCATGGGGTAAGAGCTTCCTCACCTCCTTGAGCACAGTCAAGCCGCCGATGCCTGAATCAAACATACCCAGCGACAGGTCTTTCATGGGCAAGAGCTTATTCCGACCCCCTGGAAAAAGTCAAGGGTGGGCAGTGCGGCCGGGGCGAAGCTGTTTTTTCGGCCCGTCTTTTGTCGTATAATAGAAGCGCCGTGCGTCACGACGAGCACGGATATTTCAAGAGTTTCATGAAAAGGCAAGAGGTAACCATGAAACGCCTTTGGGCCTCTTCCTTTTTATGAGGGGGAGGCCGGGGCACCCGCGAAGCGGGTCGTGGCTTAGCCGCTGGAGGGGGCGACGCTAGCCCCAGTAATTGAGCTAAAGGAGGCACAATGAGATCGGACAAGATGAAGAAGGGAATTGAAAAGGCGCCCCACAGGTCGCTCTTCAACGCAATCGGGTTACTACCGGAAGAGCTGGAAAGGCCGATTATCGGCATTGCCAACTCGGCCTCCGAGCTTATCCCGGGCCATATCCACCTCAGTACGATCGCGAGGGCGGTCAAGGACGGGGTGCGCCTCGCGGGCGGTACCCCTCTGGCGTTTTCCACCATCGGTATTTGCGATGGGATCGCCATGAATCATGAGGGGATGAAGTACTCTCTCGGGTCCAGGGAGCTTATCGCCGATTCCGTGGAGGTGATGGCGAAAGCCTATCCCTTTGATGGATTGGTTCTGATCCCGAACTGCGACAAGATCATTCCCGGCATGATGATGGCCGCGCTCAGGCTTAATATTCCCGCCCTGGTCGTAAGCGGCGGTCCTATGCTCGCCGGGCGGTTCAAGGGGCGGGCAGTCGACCTGATCTCCGTTTTTGAAGGGGTGGGAAAAGTGGCCGCGGGCGTTATGGGAGAGGAGGAGCTTGCAAAGCTCGAGGGGTGTGCATGTCCGGGCGCGGGTTCTTGCGCGGGCATGTTCACGGCAAACTCCATGAACTGCCTCAGTGAAGCCCTCGGCATCGCGCTTCCCGGCAACGGGACTATCCCGGCGGTACATGCGAAACGTCTCAGACTCGCAAAGAGCGCCGGAAAGGCAATTGTTTCCCTCGTGGAGAAGGACCTCGCGCCCCGGGATATTATGACCTTCGAGGCGTTCAAGAATGCGATTACTGTCGATATGGCCTTTGGCGGCTCGTCGAACACGGCCCTTCACCTGCCGGCTATCGCTCACGAAGCAGGCATCAACCTGCCCCTTGCCCTTTTTGACCGGATCGCCGAAAAGACCCCGCATATCTGTTCGATGAGCCCTGCAGGGCCCAACCATCTTGAAGACCTGGAAGAGGCGGGCGGCGTCTACGCCATCATGAAGGAGCTCTCGGGAAGGGGCCTCCTGGAGACGAGCTGCATGACCGTAACCGGAAAGAGTCTGGGAGAGCTGATCAATGAGGCAGAGGTGCTGGACCATGGGGTCATCAGGTCCGTCGATGAGCCATACCACCCGAGGGGCGGCCTCGCGGTGCTGACGGGCAGCCTCGCGCCCGATGGGGCAATTGTCAAAGTCGCGGGCGTCGCGGACAGCATGAGGAGGTTCACCGGACCGGCGCGGGTATTCGACAGCGAGGAAGAGACGATGGCCGCCATCATGGAAGGGCGGGTCGCACCCGGTGACGTGGTTGTCGTCCGGTATGAAGGACCGAAAGGCGGCCCCGGCATGAGGGAGATGCTGACGCCGACCAGTGTGCTCTGCGGAAAGGGCCTTGATGTGGACTGCGCCCTCATCACGGATGGCAGGTTCTCCGGGGGCACGAGGGGTCTCTGCATAGGCCATGTATCTCCGGAGGCCGCAGAAGGGGGTCCCTTGGGTCTCGTCAGGGAAGGCGACCGGATCGAGATCGACCTCGACAAAAAGTCGATCGACCTCCTGGTGGGCACCGATGAGATGGACAAGCGGCGGAAGGCGTGGAGGAAGCCTGCGCCGAATATCAAGGAGGGCTACATGGCCCGCTACGCAGCGATGGTCACCGGGGCGGCGAGCGGCGCTGTTTTCCGGCCTGCCGAAGGCTGCGAGGAGTGAGGGGGCGAGGTGCCTCTTTCCGGATGCGATAATGGTGAGGCCCCCTATCGGCGAAAGGAAGCGAAACGGCTGCACAAGCGTTTTGGCGGTGAAGGGGAGAACTGATGGACCCCGTGATTATCAAAGAGATTGAGGCGATCACCGGTCCCGAGAACGTCAAGGCATCGGTTGAGGAGCGTCGATGCTATTCCTATGACGGAAGGACCGAAGGCGCCGTCCCCGAGCTGATCGTTTTCCCCTCGTCGGCCCGCGAGGTGTCAGCCATACTCAGACTCGCCAACACACATCTTTTTCCTGTAATACCGAGGGGCCAGGGAACAGGTCTCACGGGGGGGTCGGTGCCGGTAAACGGGGGCGTGGTGTTATCCTTCACCCGAATGAACCGGATACTGGAAATCGATACGGCAAACCTGATCGCCGTGGTGGAGCCGGGTGTCGTGACGTTTCTCTTCCAGGAAGAGGTTGCGCAGAGGGGACTTTTCTATCCCCCCGATCCCGCTTCTTACAAATATTCAAGCCTTGGGGGAAATGTGGCGGAATGCGCGGGGGGCCCCAATTCTCTCAAGTACGGCGTGACGCGGGACTATGTGCTCGGTCTGGAAGTGGTGCTGCCCACCGGGGAAATATTGAACCTGGGGGTAAGGACCATGAAAGGCGTGGTCGGGTACGATCTGACAAGACTCTTTGTCGGCAGCGAAGGCACCCTTGGCGTGATCACGCGAATCACCCTGAAGCTTATCCCCCTGCCTGAGGCAAAGGCGACCATCCTCGCCCTTTTTAACGAAGTCGAGGAGGCCGCAGAAACGGTCTCAGCTATTATAGCCGCGAAAGTCGTGCCGTCTACCATCGAATTTATGGACAAGTCGTCGATACGCTGCAGCGAGCAGGCTTCCCCCATGGGTTTGCCCGATGGGGCAGGAGGCCTTCTCTTGATCGAAGTCGACGGGAGCAGGGAATCGGCCCTCTCGCAGGCGGAAAAGGTCCGCGTTATCGCGGCGGAGCACCGCGCGATCAGGTGCGATCTGACCGAAGACCCCGCAGAGGCCGACAGGCTGTGGCAGGCCCGAAGGGTGCTCTCCCAGGCGCTCTATACGGTGGCGCCCCTGAAAATAGCCGAAGACGTCGTTGTCCCCCGCTCCGAAATACCGACACTGATCCGTTCATTGGAGGCCATGCGCGAGAGGCTCGGCATCCCTATTCTCAGTTTTGGCCATGCGGGTGACGGCAACTTCCATGTGAACCTGATGATCCAGGATACGCACGAAGACCGGGCGAAGGCCGAAGAGGCGGTGAAAGAAATCTTTGCCGAAGCGCTCAGGCTCGGTGGAACCATGTCGGGTGAGCACGGCATCGGCTTCTCTAAAGCGCCCTATCTCGGCATGGAGCTATCGGGAGCGGTGATGGCGACGATGAAACGGGTCAAGCAGCTTTTTGACCCCAATAATATTCTGAATCCCGGGAAGATCTTTCCGGATTGAGCACTCGGACCTCCCAAAATGGTTGCCCGGCCTCATAAGATTTTCCATATTACAAACGGAAAGCCTGAATATAGTTGTTGTAATTTTGCGCCATCTCTCTAATAATTTAGAGACAAGGAGATGGCAGCGGAAAGGCTAAGACGCTGGTCCGGTGAATAAGAACGTACATAATGAGACAACGGTACGCCCCTACGTCTCCCGGCGCCGGCTCTCCACTCTACCCGTGAGCGCTCCAGATTTGCTACGTTCCGAGACCCGTTGAGGTTACCGTATGGAGAAGCCGCCATGAAGAGGATGGAAACCGGTCCGGTGGAACATCGCCACATCATCACATGGAGTGACCCGGAGGTCAGTGCGCAAGCGATCAAGACGATGAGCGGCCTTGATTATCTGCGGGTCTTGAAGGACGGCCGCAGTCCTATGCCGCCCATGTATCGCCTGTTCAATTTTAAGTTTCTTGATGTTGAGGAGGGCCGCGTTGTCTTGGAGCTCACCCCCGCTGAATACCAGTGCAACCCCGTAGGTATGATCCACGGTGGGCTCGCCTGTACGGCCCTTGACTCGGCAATGGCATGTGCCATCCATACGACTCTGTCGGCTCAGACCGAACTGACGACTCTGGAGATCAAGGTGAATTTTGTCCGTGGCATAAAGGTTGAGACAGGGAACATGCGGTGTGAAGGACGCGTCATCCATGCAGGCAATCGCACGGCAACGGCCGATGGGAGGCTCACCGACAGCAAAGGCGTGCTTTATGCGCATGGCGTGGTCACGTGCCTGATTCTTCGGCCCGGCAGCGGAGAGATCAAGATAGCTGCTAAAGAGGCTCCTGAATTCTCCGCAGGAGCAGCCCTAAAGGCAGCGGCCGCCGGCAAGGCCGTCCCTGCGAAGCCGAAAGCAAAAAAAACAGCAGTGAAACCGAAAAAGAAATAAATCGAGACACCGGGCGGGCCTTTCGGCCGGCTTTCTTTCTGCTAGTCATTGGCAAAGCGGGTGGAACAGAAAGACTTACTTCCGTCGTTTCCACGTGCCGTTACATGGGAGGCGCCTTCACAGTCGACCCCACGTCCATCAGATCGGCTTTAGTTAAGTCGGCAAACTGTCGATATATCATGTATGAAGTCGTTGATAGAACGGGCATGTCCGGACAATGGGATCAGCAAGAAATAGACACGTGACGGTTACTCGAAAAAGTCACAATGACTTAACTCGCAGAAATGAGAGAAAAACCGTACATGATCTTCTTAAGGAATACGAAGAGACTTCTCGTTTCATAACGGAAGGTACCACCAAAAAGCAGGTTTCCATAATTGTTTTGTGCAATGGCTCAACCCCTTTTGATGAAGAAGTACTCGGGGCAACACCACATATTACAATGCGCATGGAAGACGATCTCCTTCAAAAGATCAAGGAGCTTCATAAAGAAAACGCAAAACTTCGGTCCCTCTCTTTGATCGACAACCTTACCGGTCTCAGCAATAAACGGTTTTTTTGGATGCAACTGGCGACTGAGATGGCAAGAACAAAAAGGACACGCGATTCCTGTACCCTTATGATGATTGACCTTGATAATTTCAAATGTCTCAATGACACCTTCGGGCATCTCGAAGGCGATAAATTCCTCGAGGAATTCGGGAGAATCATGCATAATAGCTCCCGGTCCACGGATCTGCCATGTCGTTACGGAGGCGATGAATTTGCCCTTATCATGCCGGCCACGTCGGTTACCGATGCGTTAAAAACAGGTGAACGGCTGAAAAACATAGTGGCTGATATGCCGCAAAAAAGCAATCCTCCTATCTCTTTGAGCATTGGTATCGCGGAGTACACCTCTTTCTCTCCATACAGTATGAATGAATTTGTTCGCGCTGCAGACATGGCAATGTATGAGGCAAAAGGGGGCGGCAAGAACCAAATCCATATTGATCACAACTGGAAAAAGATTACTTTCGAGGACAATGAAGTGAACCGTGATGAAAAAGATGCCCTATTCACAGACTATCAGTAATGTTTCACCTGGAGGAAAGACTCGTGGCCGAGAATAGCCCTGTAATCATTTCTGTGGCCAGCGGAAAAGGCGGCGTGGGAAAGACATGCATCACCATAAACCTTGCTGCGTCCTTATCGGAAAAAGGCAAACGGGTCCTCGTAATAGATTGTGATCTTGGGCTGGCGAATATTGACATCATGCTGGGCATAAACCCGCGCAGGAATCTGAAAGACGTTATCTTTGGTGATGTCGATGTCCGTGATGTACTAATACGGACAGAGGCGGGATTTGACTTCCTCCCGGCAAGTTCCGGTGTCAGAGAGATGGCCCAGTTACTCCATGAGCATATCGAGAAGCTCAAAGACATCATAACGCAGGTATCCGAGGGATACGATTACGTCTTTTGCGATATAGGCGCCGGCATTTCTGATACGGTACTCCAATTCAACCTCTTTGCAGCGCGAAACTTTGTTATTGTGAGCAAGGACCTGACCAGCATTACCGATGCCTATGCCATGATAAAGACGATTTACCGGACGTATGGGAAGACGTCTTTTGAGATCATCGTAAATTCCGTGCGTGACGACGATGAAGGCCTGAAGGTCTTCAATCACATCGATTCAATATGCAAGCGATTTCTCAACTTCTCCCCCCGGCATCTCGGCAGCATTCCCTTTGATGAAGTCGTCACCCGTTCTATCATGAAGCAGACCGTACTCGTTCGCCTTTTCCCTGAATCGGGGGCTGCAGTCAAGATAAACCAGATCGCTCACGCTATTTCCCCTTAACCGACCAAATATGGTGTTCAAGGCTGTGGCAGGCCCGAAGGGTGCTCTCCCAGGCGCTCTATACGGTGGCGCCCCTGAAAATAGCAGAAGACGTCGTTCTCCCCCGCTCCGAAATACCGACACCGATCCGTTCATTGGAGGCCGTGCGCGAGAAGCTCGGCATCCCTATTCTCAGTTTTGGCCATGCGGGTGACGGCAACTTCCATGTGAACCTGATGATCCAGGATACGCCCCTGTCTTTTTCTGTCTTCTTCGTCTTTCGTGGACCGACGGCCTGTTCGGAATCTCCCCCCGCCGAGGCAAAAGTGAGAACCTAAACTTTCATCCCTTTCTACGAGCGGCAAGACAGAATTGTTTGTGGCGGGGATATCATTCAAGACATTGCTTGTCGCCCTCAACGTCCATGTTTCTTGCGGTAATCCACGATCAAGGTCAGAAGGCAACGGACTCGACTTGTAGGCACTTCACGCCGAAGAATAACACACGGTCCCCCCTTGTTATTCTTTCAGGGGTTACATCTGCCACACAACGCTGCAGGTCTTATAATACAGCCATGGAACTGAAAACGCGTCAGCTCGGCAGGACGGATGTACAGACGACTATCCTGGGGCTCGGCGGAGAAGAAGATATTCTATAGGGCCAGAACGCATTGATTTTGAAGTCCCGGCTCGCCAGAGCAGGCAAAGGAGGATGCATATGAGAAAGAGTATGGTGCTGGTTATTTCACTTGGTCTGTTGCTCCTCGGCTCCATCGCCTACGTCCGCGGGCAAGGGTCGGCCGAGCAGGGGATAGGTAAGGCGATTGCCGTTGTCAGCCCGACGCAGGGCAGCAAGGTCAAGGGGATTGTAACCTTTACGAAAGTGGACAACGGGATCAAGGTTGTCGCCGACCTCGAGGGGCTGACGCCCGGCCTTCACGGATTTCACGTGCATCAGTATGGGGACTGCACAGCGCTGAACGGCGACTCAGCGGGCGGTCACTTCAATCCTGAAGGGATGCAACATGGGGCGCCGGCAGCCAAGGACCGGCACGTGGGGGACCTCGGTAACCTCGCGGCAGTGGCCGACGGGAAGGCTCACCTGGAATGGACAGACCCGCTTCTCTCCCTGGAGGGACGCGATTCCATCATAGGTCGCAGTGTCATTGTCCATGGCAACGCCGACGACCTCACCTCACAGCCGGCCGGCAACTCAGGGCCTCGCATCGGCTGCGGAGTAATCGGGATTGCCGGAAAATGAGCAGATAGGCCACGGCAAGGATGTTTCCATTGCTCTCTGTCCCTCCGACCCCGCAGATTCGGAGCTTCTTCTGTCGCGGCGCAACGACGAAGATGTGCCCTTAGACGAAGCCCGGCTAGGGAGCGAAGTTGGAAAGCTGGTACGGGATCTCCTTCTCTTCCAGCCCGTGTTTCTTTTCGAAGTAGACCTCGCCCGCGGCAATTTCCCGCAGGGATGTGACGACTTCCCTGTTTGACGATTTGACCAGAGGCCTCGACCCCTTGACGAGCTGCTTCGCCCTCTTTGCGGCGAGATGGACAAGCTCGAAACGGTTTTCAACCTTATCCATACAGTCTTCAACGGTTATCCTGGCCATGCTGTCTCCTTATATCCGCAATAATCGACTTAAACTCGGCGTACGCTTTGTTAAGAGTATCATTTACCACGACATAAGTAAAGAGTCCCTTTTTTGCAACTTCCTCCCTGACCCGCTGCATCCGCCTCTCTATCTCCTTCTCCCCGCGAGCCGAGAGCCTTCTCACCAGCTCATCCGGCGACGGCGTGTCGATAAATATAAGGACCGCTTCCGGCCGCTCTTCCTTCACGGTGAGGGCGCCCTTGACATCGATGTCCAGTATGACGTCGATCCCCTCTGAAAGGGGCCGCAAGACCTCCGTCCGGGGTGTGCCGTAAAGGTAGCCGTGGACGTTCTCCCATTCGAGGAACTCCCCCTCCCCGACCATGGCCCGGAACTTTGCCGCGTCCACGAAACGGTAGTCCCGTCCGTCAACCTCGTGGTCCCGCTTTGCACGGGTCGTATAAGAGACGGAAAAGCGGGTCTGCGTGTCCTCATTCAGGAACCGTTCGAGGATGCTGCTCTTCCCCGTGCCCGACGGTCCCGAGACGACGAACAGATGCCCCGATCTATTCGACATTCTGAACCTGCTCCCTCATCTTTTCTATTTCTACCTTTATCTGAATTGCCCTCTCACTGATAAAGAGATCGTTCGACTTACTCGCTGTGGTGTTCGTTTCCCTCACCATTTCCTGGATAATGAAGTCAAGCTTGCGGCCGATCTCTCCCTGGGAATGGAGCGTGTCGGTAAAATGCTGGACGTGCCCTTTCAGCCTTGCTATCTCCTCCGCTATATCGAGCCTTTCCATGTAAAACCCCATTTCCTGCAGTACCCGCGCTTCATCAAGCACGGCCCCGCTTACCTCCAGGATCCGCTGGCGAAGCACCTCTTCGTGGTTCTTGATTGCCTCCGGCCAGGCTTTTTCAATTCTCTCTCCATCGGCCCGGATCTGTTCCAGCCTCTCGATCAGGTCTTGCTTAATCAACTCGCCTTCCCTCTCCCGTTCCACGTTCAATTTAGAGAGCAGGGTTTCGAAGCAGGAGAAGAACATCTCTTCCGGGACGGATTTCTCTTCGTAGACCAGAATATCCTTGAAGTTGAGTATGTCGGCGACCGTCAGGTCCCCTTTGATCCCGTGCGACTCTTTCAGGTAACGGGCCAGATCAACGTACCACCTGATCGCCTCTTCGTTCGCCTTTGGCACGGAGAGCGTTCCATCACCTTTATCCCACTTCATCGTGATGTCCAGCCTGCCTCGCTTGACGTACCGCTTGGCCGTCTCCCGGAGGCGCGACTCATACCCGGAGGCGCTTCGAGGCATCTTGAGCGATATTTCCAGGTAGCGACTGTTGAGCGACCTTGCTTCTCCATAGCATGTGCCTTCCTCACTCTCCATCTCAACCTTTGAAAAACCGGTCATACTCTTTGGCATCGCAGCAACCTCTTATAACGTGCTCTCCACCCGTTCAGCAAAAAGATCGATTGATCGCTCCCGTAGTCCGGATAGGTCCACTTCAGACGACGATAGCTTCCGTTCTCATAAAGCAGGGTAAGATCCGCAAAAATGCCTTTCCCAAGGTATATCCTGTGCGAGTACCCTTTGGTTGTGCCGAGGACCACGTGTTCGAGCGCGATATATCCCGGGTCCACATTGACCGCCCGCCGCCCGTTTTCCGCACCTGTTTGCTCGATCCCGTTGGCGCCGAGCTTGATGTCCGCGAGCATGTCCCTCTCCAAAAGAGGCTCGAAGAGCAAAAAACACCGCTTCAACCCTTCGCCCATTTCAGGGCGGTAGTAGTCCGATTGGGAAAAGGAAACGATGTCCGTCCTTTCCGCTATGGGGCCGATCAATTGCGCCAGCCCGGCCTCTACCGGAGAAAGTATACCCGAATCGCCGAAGATAATGCTCGAAAAAAATTGCACCGGAGGGGGAAGCTTCACCTTTCCCATAGAATGAAGTACTCCTTGTTCTTTCTCCTTTTCTCCCTCGGCGCCTCCACGATGCCGCCGGCCCGCAAGCCGCACTGCTGGCCGAACTGCGTTATGTCATCGATCACGGCCCTTATTCGTTCCTCGTCCTTCACGATCCCGCCCTTGCCTACCTGGTAGCGCCCTACCTCGAACTGCGGCTTGACCAGCGTCACGAGGAACCCTCCGGGCGCGAGAAGCGGCAGCACCGCGGGGATGATCTTTTTCAGCGAGATGAAGGAGACATCGACGGTGATGATACCCGCCCTCTCGCCTATGTCTTCACGCGTGAGGTATCTGGCGTTCACGTTTTCCCGCACAACGACCCTCGGGTCCTTTCTCAGCTTTTCGTGGAGTTGATGGGTACCCACGTCGATTGCGTAAACCCTGGAAGCGCCGGCCTGAAGCAGGCAATCGACAAAGCCGCCGGTCGAAGCGCCGATGTCGACCGCGGTTTTCCCGATAATATCTATCCCGAAGTGTGTGAGTGCCTCCTCAAGCTTGACGCCGCCGTAGCCGACGTAGAGGAGAGGATTGCTCCGCACTTCTATCGATGCCTCCTCGTCGACAACCCTATCGGCCTTCGATACCCGCTCCCCGTTCAGGAAGACGACGCCGGCCATGACCAGCACTTTTGCCTTTTCTCTTGATTCGGCGAGACCCTTCTCTGCGAGGAGGATATCTATTCTGAATTTAGCCAATGCGTTACAGTCTTCTTTATGCCGTCCTTGTCCAGGCCCACCTGTTGCCGCAGGAGCTTTTGCGATGCATGGGGCAGGAATCGATCAGGCAAGCCTATTATTTTCACGGGCACGACCACGCCTTCCTCGGAAAGTATTTCCATGACCCCGCTTCCAAACCCCCCTATGGCGGAATTCTCCTCCAGCGTCACGATCCGCCCGGTACGGGTGGCGAAATCGACGAGCATCTCCCTGTCCATAGGTTTTACGAACCGCCCGTTGATCACCGCGGCACTGATGCCCTCTTCTTTTTCGAGCTCCTCCGCGGCCTGCAGGCACGAATGGACCACCGGACCGCACCCGATGAGCGTCACATCCGCACCCGTCAGGAGGATCTCCCATTTCCCCAGGGGGATCTCCGTAAACCCGCTCTCAACCGGGACACCTATGGCTTCGCCTCTGGGATAGCGGACAGCGACGGGCCTCTCGTAGACGGTTGCGGAGAAGAGCATCTGTTTGAGCTCGTTTTCATCCTTGGGGCTCATAAGTATCATATGCGGAATGTGGCGCAGATAGGACATGTCGAAGCTGCCGTGATGCGTAGGGCCATCCTGGCCGACGATACCGCTCCTGTCGACGGCAAAGACCACGGGCAGCTCCTGCAGGCAGACATCCTCGATGACCTGGTCGAAGCCGCGCTGAAGGAACGTAGAGTACATGGCAACAAAGGGTCTCATCCCGCCCAGGGCGAGGGCGGCGGCAAAGGTGACGCCATGGGCCTCGGCGATGCCGATGTCGTAAAAGCGCCCGCGGAAAAGCTTCGAAAATTCTTCGAGACCCGTGCCGAGCCCCATGGCGGCGGTAATTGCTATGATCCTTTCATCCTGCGATGCAAGCTGGATCAGCGTTTCACCGAAGATATCGGTAAATGTGCGCTTTCCATTTCGCACCGGCGCGCCGGTCGCAATATTGAACTCGGAGATACCGTGAAATAATGCGGGGTCTTTCGACGCCGGCTCGTATCCTTTCCCTTTCTTCGTCACGACATGGATCAGGATAGGCCCTTTGAGCTTCTTGATGTTTGCGAGGTTGAGGATCAGATGGTTCAGGTTGTGGCCGTCTACCGGCCCCACATACTGAAAACCGAGCTCCTCGAAGAGGAGGCCCGGCGTCACAAGGCCTTTGACCGCTTCCTCAAAATAGCGGGCCGCTTTGTAGACCTTGTCTCCGAAGGCAGGCAGGTTGCGGATCGTATGCTTGATGTCCTCCCTCAGGCCGCTCATGAACTCGCCCGTCATAATCCTGTTGAGATGGGCGGAGAGGGCGCCGACATTTTTCGAGATGGACATTTCGTTGTCGTTCAGGACGACGATGATATCGCTTTTCAGGTGCCCCGCATGGTTGAGCGCTTCGAACGACATACCGCCGGTGAGGGAGCCGTCGCCTATGACCGCGACAATGCGGTGGGTCTGATTGTTCTTCTTTTTTGCCTCGGCAAGACCCGTTGCGATTGAGATGGAGTTGCTCGCATGTCCGGTGTCAAAGGCGTCGTAAATGCTCTCTTTTCTACAGGGGAAACCGGAGAGACCCCCGTTTTGCCTGATGGTGCCGAAACGGTCCTTTCTTTCGGTGAGGATCTTGTGCGTATAGCACTGGTGACCCACATCCCATATGATCTTGTCATCGGGCGTATTGAAGACGTAATGGAGGGCAAGGGTAAGCTCGACGATACCCAGGTTTGACGAAAGATGACCGCCGGTCTTCGAGATCGTGCGGATAATAAGGTCCCTTATCTCGTCAGCCAGGCTCGCGAGCTGAAGGGGCGTCAGCTCTTTTATGTCTCGCGGCGTGGTGATGGCATCGAGCAGCATCAAAAGGACCTGTGACCTATAAAATTGGCGACCTGCACAAGCATGTCGGCTCCGGGGCCGAGAAACCGCAAGGCCGCAATGGCCTTGTTGACAAGCGCATCTATCCGGGCTTTTGAGGCGGCAATGCCGTAATACCTCACGTACGTCTGCTTTTCCGTATCCTTTTTCAGCTTTTTTCCTACCTCTGCTTCCGTGCCTTCCACATCAAGAAGATCGTCCATGATCTGGAAGGCAAGACCGATCGACTCGCCGAAGCGCGTAAAGCATTTAAGCTCCTTTTCGTTCGCGTTCCCCACGAGCGCGCCGGCCAGGACCGATGCCCTGATCAATGCGCCTGTCTTGTTGCGGTGTATCAGATTAACGATGCTTTTCGTCCCTTTTTTGCCTTCATAGATGACGTCGACCGCCTGGCCGGCAACCATGCCGGCAGCGCCTGCTGCACGGGCGATCTCATAGACCACCTTCTGTGTGATTTCGGGAGATGCAGAAGACTCGCGCGGATCGGTCATAACCCGGAAGGCCTCGGTAAGCAGCGCGTCTCCCGCCAGCAAGGCCACCGCGTCTCCGAACACCTTGTGGCATGTGGGTTTGCCCCGCCTCAGGTCATCATTGTCCATACAGGGAAGATCATCATGGATGAGCGAGTACGTGTGGATCATTTCAATTGCAGCGGCGAAGGGCAGCACCACTTCTGTGTCGCCGTCCATTGCTTCACAGGCCGCTATGGCAAGGCCCGGCCTGATCCTTTTCCCGTCCGAGAACAGACTATACTCCATTGCATCCCCGAGTATCCCGGAAGATGCCGGAAAGGCAGAGAGTATCGCCCTCAGCCTGTTCTCCACGAGTACCCTTTTTTCCGCGAGAAAAGTTGCCAGGTCCACTAAAGGTCTTCCTGTAGGAAGGGCTTTTTCTCGATAGTTCCATCATCCTTTTTCGCGAGGATCTCCACCTTGCGTTCTATGTCGTCAAGGGTCTTGGAAAGGTCTTTTGTGAGGCCTATGCCTTCCTTGAACAGGCGAAGCGCGTCGTCCAGCGGAACGCGTCCCTCGTCGAGGGTGTTCACTATCTCTTCAAGTTTACGTAATCCTTCCTCGAACTTCATTTCCTATTATAGAATTTCATGCGACAGTTTTTCAAGTAGTTGGTGCCGGCCGCAATTATTGGGGTTCAGCACCCCCTCCATCGGCAAAGCCGATGGAGCCACCCCGCTCACAAAAGCCCTCACTGGGTTCAGCACCCCCTCCATCGGCAAAACCACGACCCGCTTCGGGGGTGCCCCGGCCACCCCGCTCACAAAAGCATGCGCCGGGCGGAGCCATTCTTTTATCTCTTGATATGGCCCGGTTCGGTGGAGTAGAATTGAATTCGACGGACCCCGGGAAAGAAGAATCGTCCTTACTGTGGTGAAGTAATATGTGGAGTGTGCAATGAAGTTACTGCGAACAGTGCTTCGATATGCCGCGGTGACGGTCGTTGCGGTCTTCTTCCTGGCCGGTCCCCTTCATGCGGCAAAAGACGATGTGCCCACACCCAAGGAGTATGGCGTTTACGTCAAGACGGCCGCCAAACCGGTGAGGATCCTTCCCAATATAGTCTTTCAGGAAGGGGCGATGCTCTATGTCGAGAGCAATAACCCCCCCCACTTTCTCTTGAAAGACATCAAGTATTTTATTTTGTACGGAAAGCAGGAGATGCAATACCTCACCTTCAATAACCTGGTCTTTATCAACCAGTCCCCTCTCGGCAGATCCCGCTTCATGTTTGGAAAAGAGGTCGAGATCGAGGTAAAGAAGAGAAGCGATACCTTGTATACGATACGGCCAAAGGGGCTATTCGGAAGAGGTTACTATGCGCTCTGGATCAGCGATTCCGCGTGGGATTTCATTGTCGAATAGGCAACGGGCGATCGGCATGATACTACCGGTATGAAAGACGACCACATGCATCGAGAAGGTGATAAAGGTAAACTCCAGGCGGAGCTCCCGGGATTCACCCTGTCGGAGCAGAGGGGACGATTCGTGCTTTTTGCCCGTGTTGACGCCCTGGGCCCCGATCTCCTCGTCACCCTATGGGGAGGGGCAGCCCACATAGGGGCACTGGGCATGGCAGTGCCGCGGGCCAGCCTCCGGGACCCGCACGAAAGGAGTGCCACATCCTCCGTATTCACCTTTCCCGGACACAAGGAGGACGTGACCGTCAAGCTGGTTTCCGAAGCGCTCTCAGGCAGATTGAACAGGCATGTCGTGGTCGTTGCCGGCATTCACTGGGATGGGCTGCAACCGGACGACATTCGGCAGCTCATGGAGGCATGTGAGGCACTCAAGGACCGGATTGCCTTGGAGGTGGAGAAGTCATGAGAAGGATCGACTAAAGAAATCCTGGAAAGTTAGTGGAGGCGGCATCCGGATTTGAACCGGAGAATAACGGTTTTGCAGACCGCTGCCTTACCACTTGGCTATGCCGCCGTTTTTGGAGCGGGCACGTCTTCACCCGCGACGCTTTTGTGCTTGGAGCGGGAAACGGGATTTGAACCCGCGACTTCAACCTTGGCAAGGTTGCACTCTACCGCTGAGTTATTCCCGCGTCTGTTGTAATGATACAGAATATCCTTATCAGTGTCAATTACTTAATAAACAACGCGCGGGCACTCAGTAGTCCGACAGGTCCGGTTTCAGCCGCTCCCTCTTCTTTCGAGTCTGCAGGTGCTTGATTTCCAGCACCTTTTCCTTGGCGCGCCTGGAGCGCCGTCTTTTCTGCCGTCTTATCTTTTCATTACGCTGCTGTTGCTCGCTTTCCTTGCCGAGCATCATGTTTTCTATTTTCTGAACAAGCAGCCTTCTCGCAAAAAACCTGTTCATCGCCTGGTGGCGCTCCTTTTGGCACTTCACCTGAATGCCGCTGGGAAGGTGCTTCAAGTAGACGCAGGTAGCCACCTTATTGACGTTCTGACCTCCGGGACCCGCGGAACGGACAAAACGCTCTAGTATGTCCGATTCCCGGATGCCCAGGCGCTCCATTTTTTCCTGCAAGGCCTTTTCTTTTTCAGGACTCAGCATAGGAGTAAGTATAAACCTAAAACCGCGCCGCTGTCACTTGACGCGCCCGGGGTTTAGCCTATAGAATGATGGGTGTTTATACTTGCCGGCCTTCACCTCTCGATGCCTTTTATGCTGGCCCCGATGGCCGGGGTGAGCGACGTGCCTTTTCGGCTGATTGCGAGGGAGTTTGGCTGCCCCCTCGCCTTTACGGAGATGATAAATGGCCGGGCCCTGGGTCTCCGGAACGGCAAGACCCTCAGGCTCCTCCGGTCCTCGCCTCTGGATAGACCCCTCGGCGTCCAGTTGCTCGGCCGTGAGCCGGACGCTCTCCTTCAGGCCCTCGAAGCGCTTGCCGACTACCCGTACGACGTGGTTGATCTTAACGCCGCCTGTCCCGTCCATAAAGTGACCCGTAAAGGGGAAGGGGCTGCGTTGCTGAGGGAGCCGGAGACGTTATTCCGGCTTGTCAGCGCCCTGGTGAAACACGCGCCGGTCCCGGTGACGGTAAAGATACGCTCCGGATGGGACGATGATTCGATCAATGCGCCGGAGACCGCGAAGCGCATCGAGGCAGCAGGGGCGAGGGCGGTCTGCGTTCACGGACGTACCAGGAACCAGGGATATAGGGGCAGGGCGGATACGTCGGTGATAAGGGCGGTAAAAAAGGCGGTAGGCATTCCGGTCATTGCGAGCGGCGATGCGTTCTCTCAAGAGGCAGCGGCGCGGATTGCGGAGGAGACGGAATGTGATGCCGTGATGATCGCCAGAGGCGCTCTCGGGAATCCATGGATATTCCGGGACCTTGCTATCGCCCATGGGAAGGGCGGGAGAGACGCAGGCTCGCACCCCCTCGTGGGTGTTCCCACCCTCGCCGCGGTGAAGTCGATCATGGAGAAACATCTTGCCCTATCGGTCGACTACCATGGACCCCTTACAGGGGTGATCAATTTCCGCAAATGCTTCGTCTGGTACACCAGGGGGTTGAGAGACGCCCGGCTTCTGCGCGCCAGGGCCGTCCACGTAACCGGCCTCGACGAGATGAAGGCCCTTATCGATGAATTACACATGCCTCTATCGCCCGGTTTGTCTCCTCCGGCCGCTCACGCATCACCATATGGCCCGCATCACGGATTACCGCAAGCCGGGATCCCCTGATCTCCCTGTTGAGATATTCAGCGTATTTTAAGGGGGTGAGTCCATCGTCGGCGCCTGCGATGACGAGGGTGGGCAGGTCGATCGATTTGACGCCTTCCATCAAATCGAACACGCTGCACGCAAGGAAATCGCCGTGTATGACCTCTTTTGGCGATGCCATCATTTCGGCGTAGCACCTCTCAACCAGGTCGGGCGGGGCCTTCTTCGAGAAGGCGAAGCCCATGATGGCCCGCACTGTTTCTTCCTTATCGTTCAGGATGCCCTCAAGGATCTCTGGAAATACTTTCAGCCTCGCCCCCGTTCCCACCAGGACGAGCCCGGCAAGCAGCTCCGGGGAGGCGAGGGCCAAAGAGATTGCGATAGCACCGCCCATCGAATGGCCCGCCACATAGCACCCCTCCAGGCCGTTTTCCGTTATCACCGTGCGGACGCTTTCGGCATAGCCCTCGATGCTCCGCAGCCCCTCTCCTCCCGACCGCCCGTGGCCCGGCAGGTCGACAAGGAGAACCTCACAGACCATCTGCAGCCTTTTTTGAAAGTACCAGGAGGCCGTACTACCCCCTGCTCCGTGGAGAAAGAGTATCTTCTCGCCTCTGCCGTACCGCTCCAGATAGACACCCATTATCCGCCTCCAACAATTCTGTTGCAAATGGTGGTCAGCCATTATAGTATGACAGGCATGAGGCTCTTTGCAATCCTTCTCGTATGCCTCCTTTTCTGCTCATGCTCAAGGCCGCCCGAATCTGCCCCTATCAAGACCGGCCAGGAGGCCCGTGGAGACGAACAGTACAAGAAAGAACTCGACGAGATAAGGAAAAACATGAAAGGCGACCTCAAGATCAAGCTCAAAAAGGACGGGAAGGGCGACTTCTACACGTGGGAGATCTCGGGCAAGGACGCCACCGAGGTGCTCAAGGCAAACGACGTGCTTGTGAAAAAGCTGGGGGGCGCGGTGACGGCGAAGTGATAAGGAGGCGGTAATGAGCATGTATCGGGATGTGTACGATTTTGCGGCAAAGGCAGGCGCCCTCGAAGGGTACGTCTACCCGAAGGGAATGGAAGCCTCGTATCTGCCCATATGGGTCGACCACATCGTGCAAGGCTACGGGATGCTCCCTGCGGAGGCGAGGGAAGAATTTCAGGACCTGTGCAACGGGACGATCGGCCGGGCAATACAGTCACTTCTCCCTGTCCTCGGAGAGGACCATGAGGTGATCAGGAAGCTGAAAAGCATCGTCACCGGGGAGCCGGCCTCATCGCCCGATGACTTCAGGCGCAAGGACAGGATCAGCCATGGAGGGAGCGACATCCCTATCCCGTGACCGAAACGCGGCTCGTAGCGCATGGTGCGGCCGCGCACCTTCCTCGGCGGAGGATGCCGCCTTTTCGCGGAGATGGTCTATTTCGCCTGCTTGAGCCTCTTTTCGTAGTTTTCCCGCACCCCTTTGAGCTCGCCGGGGGTCCGGCAGATCTGTTCGGCCTGGATGGACTGGAGGTTTTTCAGCACCCCAAAGCCGTATGCGTCGCTGTAGACCGCCTCGCCCCAGACCACGTCCTCCACGACCGCATGGTCTTCTTTCCTCATGATCTTCCAGCCTTCCGGTGTCTCCCAGGCGAGGGGCTCCCGCTCGACGGCCGCTATCACCCTGTCCGCCTCGACCGAGCCTGCCCGCTCTGCCGCGGCCTTGATGAAATAGACGCCCGCGTACGTCTCCTCCGCCATGTAGTCGGGATATTCCTTGAACCTGTCCAGATAGCTCTTCACGAATCCCCTGTTCATCTCGGAATCGGGGGTAAGGAAGAAGTAACGGGCCGAGATGAAAGTGCCTTCCGGCATCTTCTTCCCCAGGGGCATGAGGGTCTCGAGGGCAGCACCGTCCGGAAAGGCAAACTTGATCGTATCGAAGAGGCCGAGAGGGAGTGCCTGCTTGATGAAATTGACCGCGTCCATTCCCCATAACGGGGACCAGACCGCGTCCGGCCGCGCTTCCATAATCCGCGTGATGTAGGGCATGAAATCGGTCTCGGTAAGCTTTGGCCACACCTCGCCCACGAATTCGGCGTCCGGCCGGAGCGCCTTCAGCTTTGCCTTGAACTGGGCCCATGAATCCCACCCGTAGTTATAGTTCGGACCGATGCACATCCATCGCTTGTACGGCCTTGATGCCACGTAGTAGGCCCCTGCCCGGGCATGCATCATGGCATTGCTCATGGTCGCAAACTGGTAGGGGCTGAACTGGTCGCCCGTGAGGGAATCGGCGGCCGCCTGTGTAAGGATGAGGATTTTCCGGTGGTCGGCCGCTATCTTCGATATCGCGACTGCCACGCCGCTGGAGGTGGGCCCGATGATGAAATCGACCTGCTCCTCCGCGCAGAACCTCTTGGCGATCTCCGATCCCCGCTGCGCGTTGAGCTTCGTATCATCGCTGACGATCACCACTTTCCTGCCCAGGATGCCGCCCGACCGATTGATCTCATCGACGGCCATCTGAACCGACTGAAGGCCATGCGTGCCGTAGCCCCCCATCGGTCCGGACATGACGAACAGCACGCCGAGCTTGATCGGCTTCTCCTGGGCGTATCCTACGCCCGCGAGCACTGCCATAACGACAAAAAGGATCAGTGTGAGCCATCTCTTCCCCTTCATACCCCCTCCTTACAGCCGTTTTTTAGTGCACCCTCTCCATGGTAGCAGAAAGTCGATGGGGCAGACAATCAAAAATATCGAAAGAGACCGCCGCCCGAAGGTGCCCGGAGGGTCTATGCGGGGCACGTACCGGTCATAGAAGGTGCCGCCCGGACCGGCTCTTTCACGCAGTGCTGAAGACCCCGGAATGAAACAACGTTGTTTTCCGCAGGGATCTATTTCAGAAGACCTGCCTCCTCCCGGTACTTTACGCAGGGGGTCCATGAGCCGAGGGGTCTCTTACACCCGCTGCAGCTGTTAAGCCCCTGCCGCTGCCTGCAGTAGGAATTGACCACCCATTCGAACATGGTGGCGTCGCGGATGGCGAAGGCTATCTCTCCGGCAATGGACTCTAAAAGACGCCGGTCCTCTTCTGTGAAGCCGGCTTCCTCCGCCTTATTCAGGACTTCCAGGACGCCGACCTTCTCCTCGCCGGCAACGAGAGGGATAAGTACCATATTTCGGGTCACAAACCCGGAGGTGGCATCAATGTCACCGTAAAACCTGGGGTCCTTCCGCACGTCGTGGACGACCTCAGACTCCAGGGACGTGAGGACCGCACCGGCCAGTCCCCGGTCAGCAGGAAAAGTAGCGTGGAGGAGTAAGGGCTTGGCAGGTCCTTCAACAGCGTAAAACCGGAACGTTTTTTTCTCGTGGTCCAGGAGAAGCACTGAGGCTGCCTCAGCGCTAACGGCCTCCATGCTGAGGTAGACTACCGCTTCCAGAACATCCTTCAGGGCCAGGGTTTGAGCAATCATGGAACTGACGTTCAGATAGGTGTTCAGATAGTAGACTTGTCTTTCCATGGCCATCCGTCCCAGGAGATTTGCGAGGGAATGGGAAAGAAGGCGCAGGATCCTCGACATGAGGGCCCCCGGGAGGGCGGCATGTGCGGGCATTGCCAGACCCAAAAAGCCAAAGACCCTCTTTGAGACGGTTAACGGGAAAAGCTGTAGAGGCAGGTCGCTGCCCATCTCCAGGGTAGCCGGGAGAACCTCAGGTTCGCCGCCGCGCGCTTGACCGATGTGCCGCCCACACCACTCGCTCACGAGGGACACATCGCCCGCGCCCATACCCAGGTTGAAGCAGAAGGGGCTGAAGGAGCGGGAGTCTGTGCCGTAGAGAACTGCGCTGGAAGCCCCACACATCCCGGATAGCCTGGTTAAGGCAAATTCGGCCATTTGGGTTGGGCTCTCCGCGATGACCGCCGCTTCCGCGAGATCTGTCAGAACCTCAAGTTCCTGGACCGTCAATGGAGTGTCGCCCTCGGGAACAACCATTATCTCTCCGGCCTTTATTATCAGAGAAATACGGCAAAATTGCAATAACTATTTCAGGCTTTCCGTCAGAAACATTGAGCGTCTGTTTCAGGACATCGAGAATTCACTCTATCGATTGTTGTAAAGATCACCTGCCTGTGAGGTAAGTGCTTTCGAAGGAAAAATGTGAAAACCTGAAAAAGTACTGGGTTTCGAGCGAATAATATGTTATGCAAATGGGCATAAGCTTTACTGCTATCAAAACTGATGACTTTAAGCGACCGTGACTGCGACCGGGCAAGGTCACATGTGAAGGGCGGGGAAGGGCTTTTCGAGGAATTCCAAATCAGTGCCATTTTTGGCCATGAAAGCGGAGCTATGGCCGGAACGCAGGCCAGCAGGCTCGGTTATCTCGAATTAGCGGATGGAGGAACGATCGTCTTAAAGAATGTCCATCGCCTCTCCCCGGGCACCAGGGAAAGGTTGGTCTTTTACCTGCTGGAGAAGAAGTTTTACCGCTTGGGCGCCCTTGCGGGGATCACGGTTGATACGAGAGTGATCGCGGCCACCAATGTCGCTGATTCGATCACGGATGAAGAAATGAGGGAATCCCTCCGTGGAAAGATTCCCGAAGTACTCTGGAAGAACAAGGTAGATTTGCCTTCCCTCGCCCTCCGGCGTCGTGATATTCCAATGATCGCCGAAGCCTTTTTAGAAAAGCACGCCGCTTTGGCCGGCAAATCCATCAAAACCATCTGTGCTCCCGCCATGAATACCATGATCAGATACACCTGGCCGGGGAATGACCGGGAATTGGAGAACGTCATCGAGAGGGGCGTCCTCGTATGCGAGGGCGACACGCTCTTAGCGGAGCACATATTCCTCGGGTTGACCCCGTACTCGGAAAAGGGCCGTTTGAATCTCCTGCGTCTTGGCTCTTTCAGAAAGGTCTTCGCCAATCTAAAATTGAGGGCCATTATTCAAGCCGCCGTGGTGGTTGTCATGATGGGCGTCGTTTGTTTGACGCTCCTTGGGGCCAAGGAATCGGATAAGAACCTGGGGATGGGTATGGTGTGGTATTACTGGTGGCCGTTTCTTTTGTTGAGCTTCCTGTTCCTCGGTCGATTTTATTGCAGCGTCTGTCCCATCGATGGTTTGACGAAGCTTTTCCGCAAGATGGGCTCCCTGAACAGACCCGCACCCCGCATCTTCAATCGCATTGGCGTTGGCCTGGCCGCGGTTCTGAGTTTGGCACTTTTCTGGGGTGAATATCTTTTTCAGGTAAAAGAAATAACGATCCGAACCTCTATCTTTCTCGGCATCATCCTGTCCTCCGCCATCATTGTCAATCTCATTTTCCGGCCGGAAGTCTGGTGCCGTTACGTATGCCCGTGGGGTTATTTCAGCGGCGTCTGCTCCTGTCTGGCCGTTGTCGAGCTTCGAGCCAACAACAAGGTGTGCAGCTCTCAGTGCAAATCGGCTCTTTGCTATAAGGGCGACGGACAGCAAGCGGGCTGCCCGATGAAAATTTTCCCCGTTTCGCTGATGAGTAATCAGTTCTGCAAGATATGTGGAACTTGCGTCCACAATTGTCCTTACAATTCCGTCCATCTTGACTTGCGCTGGCCGGGTTCCGAAATATGGAAAAACATGGAGCCAAACCCGGTAACCTCTCTTTCCATTGGAGTTGGTGGACAGTAAGGCAGCTTTCCAGGAAAAGACGGCTCGTCGTCCCTTTAACGCACGGCGCGCTGGCTCTGATCTTCGGGATAGCCCTCGTGCTTTTGGCGGGCAGATGACTCGTCTGATTACGTTTTTTTCCGGTGCGATTTTTCTTGACACGTAATGCATAGTATACTTATAATGTGGGGTAATCTGTCAAAGCCAAACCATCCGCGAGGGTGGGACGGAAAGCCACGGGGTCTCAGTCACGTAAGCCAAGTGTCTCGATCAGCAAGACGGCTGGGCTGCCTGATTCATTAACTTTGGTTGCAAGGTAATAGCGATGCGTAGGGAGGCTCTTCCGTGAAACGTTTACTAAGGCATTCTGCAACACCAATTGCCGATTCTTCCCCACTCTCCCGGCCCCTTCATCCGCCTCAGATACCTGGAAAAAGTTGCGCCGTGTTGCGCTTTATTTTCAGAAATGCTCTCGCTTTCCTTGCTTTTTCGATTCTCCTCTCATCCGTTGCCGCCTTTGCCGCTCCTTGCGGGAATATCACCCGTATGGAGGGCCGGGTGGACGTGCTGCGTCCCGGCAAGAATCTGACCACCCAGGTTTCCCCGGGAGATCCCGTGGAGGTGGGGGATATCTACAGGGCAAGAACCCGGAGCAAGGCAGAGGTTACATTCCTGAACGGGAATGTCCTGAGGATCGGTCAGGACACCAGGGTCGAGATCAAGGAGTATATGGTTGAGGGCGGAAAAAGCAGCAACGTGGTAAAGCTGTATAGGGGCAGAGTCCAGGCTGTCTCGGCAGACGACCTGGCGAAAAAGATTGTCGCCTTTGCCGAGGGAAGCAAATTCGAAGTACATACGGAGAACGCGGTTGCCGGTGTAAGGGATACCAACATGCTCGTGGAGTTCGAAGGGAGTACCACGATAGTGATCCTCCTCTTCGGAAGGGGCTACGTATACAACCCGCAGGAGCCTGGGGTGATCCTGCCTTTGAATTCGGGGTACACCTCGACCGTTTCAGGGCCTTTCGGGACTCCTTCCCAGCCGAAACCCGCGAGCGATGACCTGATAAAAAGGCTTCTTCGATGGTTAACGTTCTCGAACACGCCACCCGCAGGACCCGTCCCGACGCCCCCTCTGCCGGTCGATCCGGCCGATGTGGCTCAGTTCATACAGGACATGTCCCTGCTTCTTTCACTTCAGGGCTCCACAGGGGCGTCCAACTACTGGACGGGTGGAAGCGGCAACTGGAGTGACGGCGCAAAGTGGAGCCTGGGGTACCCGCCGCTGGCCGGCAGTGTATGGCTCATGGGCGGTGCGGGCAACGTCATTTACGATGTCACATCGCCCGCTGCATATAGTTCTGTCACCGTCGATTCGAAGGGCGGTGGACCGATGAACCTTTCCGTAGGGCAGGGGGTCCTGGCGAGCCTGTACCTGACCGTGGGCCAGTTCCACGCGGGAATTCTCAACCTCTCCGGGGGATCAGTGGTCTCCCAGACGATTGTGATAGGGATGCACGACGGGAGCACGGGCGCCTTCAACCATGGATACGCCGAAGGTGTGGGCCCGACGACCGGCTCTGTCCTGGTAACGGGCAATCTTTATATCGGCGGCGGCCCCGTGCCGGCTGTCGGCGGCAGCGGCACCTATAACCTCTATGCGGGTGTCCTTGACGTGGGAGGCAACACCTACGTCGGCTACTCGGGAAAGGGCTACTTTAACCAGGGTGTGCCATGGGGCGCTGCATCGACCCCCACACCCGGAGGCACATTCCAGACGACCAATCTCTATCTGGGCTGGTACCCGGGCAGCCAGGGCGCCTATACACTCGCCAACGGTAACCTCACCGTAACCCGCGACATGTACGTGGGCTGCAACGGTACGGGCTCGTTTTACCAGTCCGGCGGTAGCGTCAAGGTAGATAATAACCTTACCATCGGCAGTACGGGCTCCTACGACTTTGAGGGAGGGCAGCTCCAGGTAACGGGAACTCTCTTCAATAACGGTTGGCTGCAGGGTTCCGGCGTGATCAACGGCAATGTCTCCGTGACAGGAGGCACCGTGCATCCGGGCAACTCACCGGGTGTCCTCACCATCAACGGCACCTACTCAAACACGGGCACCCTCGCCATCGACGTCCTCAAGGTGACACGGACAGCAGTGGCGGGAACGGACTTTAGCCAGCTTAAGGTGACAGGTACGGCCGCGTTGGGAGGCACCCTGCAGATCGACACCCTTCCCGGCGCCGTCCTGGTTGCGGGCCAGGAGATCGACATCCTTAGCTCGGCCGGGTTGACGGGGACGTTCGCCTCGGTCACCGGGACTGAAGCGTCTCTTTTTTACTCGCTGCGGTATTCGGGTACGGACGTCTTCCTCGTGGCAGAGCAGAACCTCAATGCCCCGGTTCCCCTGCCTTCCGGCCTGCTCCTTCTTGCACCGGGACTTGCGGGTCTTGCGGCGCTAAGAAGGAGGTTCCGGAAATAAGCGACCGGTCGCCGTGGTGAGTTATTGGGAAAGGAGCGCAGATGCCCCGCCCTGTGGGCGGGGCAATTCACTTATTTTTCGGTTAAATGGACAACTTCCCGGGAGGTGCACTCACTGATCGTCGCCTCCTCCGCTGCCGTGGTCGCGCTGACCTCATAGACGACCACCGGTTTTGTCCTCCCTTTCACCGCAACCGACTCCAGTCCCCTCACCTTTATGCCGGGGAAAGCGCCGGCGCATATGGATTCCCTCAGTTTTTCCAGGGTATGCTCCGTAATGATGAGGTGGCAATCGTACCTCCTCGTGAGACCCTCGACGCGCGCTCCCAGGTTCACGTGATCCCCGATGACGGTATAATCCATCTTCTTGCCCTCGGCCCCGATATTGCCGACCAGTACCTCGCCCGTATTGATGCCTATGCCACAGTCGAGCGCGGTCTTGCCTTCCGCGGCCCGCTTCGCCTGGAGCCCTTGCAGCTTTTCTATCATTTCGAGGGCACACCTGACCGCGCGCGACGCATGGTCCGCCTGGGGCAGGGGCGCTCCCCAGAACGCAACGATCTCATCTCCTATAAACTTGTCCAGCGTGCCGTCCCATGAGAGGATTACCTGCGTCATCTCTCCCAGGTATTCGTTCAGGATCGACACCACCTCCTCGGGAGAATGCTCTTCGGAAAAGGTGGTGAAACCCCTGACATCGGAAAAGAGCACGGTGAGCTCTCTGCGCTCACCTCCAAGCCTTGCGAGCTTGGGATTTCTGATCAGCTCGTTGACGATCTTTTGCGTCACATAGGAGGAGAACATGCCCCTTATGCGTCTGGCGTAGCGTTCCTCCATGGCAAACCTGAAGGCCGTGACGACAAAGTATATGGAGAGCAGGTTTATGCTTGAAAAGCCCAGGTCGACCCAGAGTCCCCTGGAGAAATAGAGCCAGTAGCCGGCAATGAATAGGCCCGCCAGGAAAAGGAAGGCGAGCGCCGCACCGAGGCTCGCCCTTGCCCGCACCATACAAAGGGAGAAGACGATGCCCGAGGCGAGGAGCACGAGCATGCTCGTGATATTCTTTGTCCTCTCGGGGAATCTCTTTTGGAGGATGGAGGCGATGACGTTCGCATGTTTTTCTATGCCCGGCATCACCGGGGACGCGGGCGTGACCCACACGTCATGGATGCCGGTTGCCGTTGCTCCGACGAGGACTATCTTGTCCTTCAGGAGCAGATGGTCCACTTTCTTCTCCAGGAGATCCACTGCGGAAATAGAGGGGAAGGTATTCGTCGGTCCGTAATAATGGATCAAGGCGCGGTGCCAGCAATCGGTGGGAATAAAGGTATCGCCCAGTTGGATACCCCTGGCGGCGTCAACGATGAGCGCCTCTTGAGGAAGATTGAGGAATAAACGCGCCGCCTGGAGATCGATGGAAGGATAGAACTCACCGCCGTACTCGATGGCCATGACCTCCCATCGCAGGACCCCGTCCCTGTCGGGTATAATGGTGATGTGGCCGAGGCCACGGGCCCCGGCCGCGAGTTCATCCAGGGCAAGTATGACATTTGTGGCGGTAATGGGAGGGAATATCTGCAGATTATCCATGTGCCTGATCATGGAAAAAGACCATCTGGTAAGGTTTTCGTTTTCGATAAGCCGCGTTCCGCCCTTGAACGTAAAAACGATGGGCAAAAGCACGTTCCCTGCCCGCCTGATCGCATCGCCAAACTCGGCGTCCCCGGGAGCCGGGTCGGCGCATATGATATCCAGGAGCACGACTCGCGCCCCCATCTCTTTCAGGCGATCGACGATCTCGGCGAGCTTTCTCCTCTCCCAGGGCCAGCGGCCGACTTTTGCAAGGCTTCCGTCATCTATTGCAACGATCACTATGTTGTCGGGGGGGGTTACCTTACCGCGCAACTGGAACCTCAGGTCGTAAAACAGAAGCTCCAGTCGCTCCAGAGGCAGTGTCTTCTGCAGTGAACAGAACACATAGAAGAGGGTGATGACGAGCCCTATCGCGAGAATGATCCTTGTCTGCTTCAACCGTCTCTCCGATTCTCCCCTATCTTATGCCGGTGATCCGCTGATGGCAAGCCAATTCTGAAGACCCCAATCAATAAAGCGCCTTCCCGGGTCTTAACCCGCGCCTCTGTTCTGCCGATAACAGAGTAGGGAGCGATATGCGCGGAACGATAGAAGCGGCCCTGGAGTCTCCGAAAGGCGTTGACAGGAGGACGTTCTTCAAGCGGTTTGCCCAGGTTACGGGCATCATGGCGGCGGCCGGGACCGGCACACTCAGTCCGTCCCCGGCGGCCGCCTCCTTCTCTTTTGGACCAAAGGTCGATCCCAGATGGCAGTCCCTGGTCTCCGCCCTCAAGGATTACGTAACCCGCGCCTACGTGAAATACGACAGGGCACAGGCAGGAAGCGCCCTTGAGCTGCTCAAGGCCAACGGTATTACGGAAGACGAGGTGAGCCCCCTGCAGAACTCCAACCGTTGGCTCATGCCGAAAGGCATGTTTCTGACCTATTTCTATATCGAATCGCCCGCGGCCATGCCGGTGATCAAACTCTTCCTCATAGTCCGGCGCGACCTCTTTGATGGATTTACCGTGGACGGCCGGAAGAGAACCAGTCTTTTCGGCAGGAAACTGGAGGTGTATGGCCGCGTCCTCCTCGGCGAAGAGATCTTCTCAACGATAGCTGCTCCTCCCGTTGCCCTGCCCTATAACCTTGCCCCCGGGGAGTCCTCGAAACCTGACTGGGTGATTGCCATTCCCTATAAATGGATTCATGATTTCTACGGGAGGCAGGCTGCCGGCCTGGAGCAACGCCTCGTGGAGGAGCTGACAATCCATGAGATCACCCATATAGTCCACCACACGAGGGATGAACTGCTTCCGTTCCTGGCCCAGTTCGGCTACAGAATGGACGATGACCGGCCCATGAGTAGTGTGGACGACCTGATCGGCTACCTGAAAACCAAACTCCCCACCTATCATCAGGCAGAGCGCCTGGTACTGGAGCGGATCTGCCACGCAGATGCCTACTACGGAAGCTCCGGCAACTTTGCCCATCTCAACGCGCTGAAACAGATCAAGGACGGACTCGTCACCTTATCGGAAGAGGTGAGCAGGCGCGACCCATCGTATCCCAGGAACCCGCTCAAGATTTCCGACCAGCAGTGCGGCGCGAGCATGACCCTGCTCTACCACAGGGCCGTGGAACGACTGGCCGTCCTGAAAGACCGTTCCTGGGACTCTCCCACGTAGTATCCCCCCCTTCTCGGCCATGCCGCCGGCAACGACCATAGGTGAAAATGGGTGACCACGGTGACCGCCAAAGAAGGGGAGACGTCTTGACAATAACCCGCTCCGTCTACTACAATTGCACAGATGAAGGTACGGATACTCGGCTGTTACGGCGGCGTCACGCAATACCACAGAGTAACCTCCTTCCTTCTCAACGATTCGGTCCTGCTCGATGCGGGAACGGTATCGGAGGCGCTCGACAAGGATGAGCTGAAGAAGATACGGACCATCCTCGTAAGCCATGCCCACATGGACCACATCAGGGACCTCCCTACCCTTGCCGACAACCTGTTCTTCCTCGGCTGCCGGCGCATCAGCCTGGCCGCGGTCAAGCCCGTTCTCGACATCGTGCTCACACATCTCTTCAACAACAAGGTATATCCGGATTTCACCCGCATACCATCACCGGAATCCCCGGTGATCGTGCCTTTTCCGCTCGAAGCGGAGAAGGCCGTCGTCCTCGACGGCCTGGAAATAACGCCCGTGCCCGTGACCCATACGGTTGTCTGCACGGCCTTCGTGGTAAAAGAGGGCGGAAAAGGCTTCATGTTCACCGCCGATTCCGGCCCTACAAAACGGTTTTGGGAGGTCGCCAGGGAGGAGCAGGGGATCGAGTTCATCATGGCGGATGTCTCCTTCCCGAACAGGATGGAGAAGATCGCTCTCAAGTCCGGTCACATGACGCTCGCCATGCTCCAAAGCTCCCTCCACACCTATGGCCTGCAGGACAAAACCGTTTACGTCACCCACATGAAGCCTCTGTTCAGCGAGGAGATAATTCGTGAAGTGGCCTCGGAGGGGGAGAGGAACATAAAGCTCCTTGAGCAGGAGAGCGCCATAACGCTCTGATGGACCGGTTGCCTTCTTCGACGCGTCTTCCGCGCCCCCGGCGCGGTCCCTTAACGACACATACTCCGTGACAGGATCTGCAAGCTTCATAAGAGTCCTCCCATGTCAAAATCGGCCACCTCGCGAAGGCCTGGCAGATCTGCTTTTCTTATCTTCCATTATTTGAGGGAGTCGAGCAGCTTGGACAGGAGTTCCTTTTTGCCGAAACTCGGCCTTGGACCTCCCTCGGGCTCCTGCCCAGGAGCGGAGGACGGGTAGTTTTGATCGAGACAGGCCCGAACGTTCGCAGCATCGATAAAGCGAGAAAGCCGGTTGAAGGTGCGGATCCCGTTGTTGCGGCCCTCGTGGTGGGCAAGGATGTAAAGCCTCTCCCTGGCCCTCGTTATGGCGACGTAGAGCAAGCGGTGCTCCTCCTCCAGGCCTTCGGCGTCATGTGTCGTGTAGCTGGAGGGGAGGACGCCGTCGAGGGCGCCGATGAGGAAGACGTTGCGCCATTCAAGGCCTTTCGCGGAATGGATAGTAGAGAGAATGAGGGGTCTCTCCCAGATCGTGTCGTGAAAATCCTTCACGCCTCGCTCCGGCGGCTCCATCGCAAGGTCGACCAGGAGGTCCCGGATGGAGGCGTATCGTTCCGATATCTGCGCGACGGCTTCGAGGTCGTTCTTGCGGAGGTGCCAGTCGAGGTCGAATTTCTCTCTCAGGACGGGTTCGTAATAGTGCACGACCGCCTGGCATTTCTCGCCCGGGCTTGTGGCTCTCTGTGCTGACGACAGGAGCTTCCCCAGGCTGGCAAGACGTTCGGCGCAGCCGCCGCCTGCCCGGACGTGCCGTTCAATGACGTTGCTGATGATGGAGTCGAGGGTCAGACAACCGGCGATTTCTCCGAGGAGTTTTTCTGCGGTCTTCGGGCCGACGCCCGGCACAAGCAAGAGCACCCGGCTCCACGCGAGCTCGTCCTTAGGGTTTTCGAAAAGCTTCAGGTGGGCGATGACATCCTTCACGTGGGCGGTTTCGTAGAACTTGAGGCCCCCGTACACGGCGAAGGGGATATTCCTTTTGCTGAGCTCCGTCTGGAGAGGGATCGTGATATAGGCCGACCGGAAGAGGATGCACTGATGGGACAGCTCCATCCCCTCGTCGTAGAAAGCCTTCACCTGCCCGGCAACCCACGCTGCCTCCTCGTACGCGTCTTTGAAGTAGATCAAGTGAGGCTTCTCACCGGACTCCTTTTTTGCCGCCCTGAGGCATTTCTCGTATTTATTCGGCATGTTGTCGAGGACAGCGTTGCCCACATCCAGAATGGCCTGGGTGCTCCTGTAATTCTCTTCCAACTTGATGATCCGGCACTCCGGAAACCTCTCGGGAAAACGCATGATGTTCTCATGGCTGGCGCCCCGGAAAGAGTAGACGGATTGGGCGTCATCCCCCACTACCAGGATCCGCCGGTGCCGTTCGGCCAGGTGATAGGCGATGTCTGCCTGCATGACGTTCGTGTCCTGGAACTCGTCCACCATCACGTACTGATATGATCTGGAAAGTTGATCACGGATATCACCGTTTTCCAGCAGGATCTTCAGGTAAAGGAGAAGATCGTCGTAGTCCAGGCACTGGGACGCGATTTTGTATTCCATATATTTTTGCCGGAGTGCCTTTATCTCGTCGAGGTACTGATCGAAGCCCGGATAGTACCGCTCAAGCACGTCTTCGATGGGGACTTCCTTATTGAGGGCCATGCTGAGGATCTTTCTGAGCATCTCCTTTCTCGGACGCCTTTTCTCCTTGGCGTAAAACCCGAGCCGGACCGCGCAACGGTGTATCGCCTCCTCCGCATCGGCCTCGTCATAAATAGTGAAACTGTGCGGAAGGCCGAAACAATCACTGTATGTCCGCAGCACCTTGTTGGCAAAGGAGTGGAAAGTCCCACCCTCCACGCCCCGGCACCTCGGATCGCTCTTCGCGGCCCTCGATATCATCTCCTGAGCGGCCCGCCTGGTGAAAGTAAGGAGCAGGATCGAAGCGGGGTTGATGCCGCCTTCCACGAGGTAGCGGACACGAAAGTCTATCACCCTTGTCTTGCCGCTTCCCGCGCCTGCAATAACGAGCACGGGACCCTCGATGCTCGTCACTGCCTCGTGTTGCGCGTCGTTAAGCTGCTCTCTCATTTCCTGGTTCATAGTATCGGTGATTATAACTCAAAGCAACCGGACTATACCAGACCGTCCTGTTGAAAGGAAGGCCGCGGCGATGTGGCCACGTTTCCTCACTCCTCCCCGCCCGTCTCTCCGGACCATTTGTCCTGAAACCCCAGGGCCATGGCGTGCTCCACGAGGCGCAGGAAGTCCCCATCCTGTGGGCCGTAATGCGCCTCCGCGAGGGTGTTGCGATAGCCGGGCAGCAACGCGTAATCGCCGGAGACTGCGGCGGCAATCTGCGCACCGTAGGTTGCCCACAACTCAGGCACGCAGCTTTGCGGAAGGATGCCCCATGTGACCTTATCCCGCACGTGAACCAGGGCCGCGACCGCTGCCACCACCAAAGGATCCCTCTCCAGAACGGTGAAGTTCCGGGCAAAGAGGTCCCCTTTCTCTCCGCTGAGGCGGGCCGCAACCGATGCTGTCATGCCCGCCCGGGTGGCCCCGAAGCGCTCGATATGGCGCACTGTTGACCGCTGGCCTTCAGGCGTCAGCGAATTCTGGAGGGCAAGGGTCCCCTTGATTGCATCATGGACCGTCTTGCCGATAAGCTCTCCCAGGGCCGAGTGTTTGCCCGCGCTGGCGAGGGGTGTGCCCGTATCGAGCCGGGAGGCTGCGCCTATCTGGTCGGTGCCTGTCCCGGTGGCCAACCGGTTCGAATAGCGGGAGTTGACAGCCAGCTCCTGGAGGGCCGCGGTCTTGGCCTCCGTCGCCGTCATCACGGTGCGCACCATTGCCCCCGGCGTCAGTTCCCGGTTGATGAAGAGCATGGTGTTGATGGTGCCGTGGAGGACCGGCTCTTCCCCGGAGATCCTCTCGTACATCCCGTCGTGTTCGTAGACGGCGGCAGGGTCTCCCACCCGGCCCGCGTTGCCTTCAACCCCGCCCGTACAGACCGCCACCACAATGAGGTCTCGAAAAGACGCATCCTTGATGACGGCGTAACGCATGTTCGCCGCGGTGCCGAGGGTGGCGCAGCGGTCGTCGGGCAGCCGATATTGCCGGCACACCAGGGACCTGTAGCCTTTCGGGTCCGGCGAGATGAGGCGAAGCGCGGCAGGGTCATGCCCCGCAGGCTCGCAGGATTGGTGATTATACAGATAGTCAAGGTCATCGCGCACGCCTCCTGCCGCCGGGCAGGTGGAGATCACCCGGTGAGGCATGAGAAAGCGGACGTAGATTATCCTCTCTTCACGGTATATCTCAATGCCTTTGTAATAGGTGCCAAGCATCATGTGTCTCCCCCTTATGGTTTATGGTTGGCCGGCCGAAGGCGGTTCATATCCCGGACTATCCCCTCAGCCGACGGTCGCGACAGGCGGCCTTTCATCTCACGCCGGCATCATCCTCCGGCACAAGGAATACGCAGGGCCTCGAGGAGACGGGGTTTTTCATTACCACCACGGTCGTATCGTATACCTCTTCAATGGTCTGGTAAGTCAGCACCTCGTTCGGCGTGCCGTCTTTCCGGAGCACGCCGTCGCTGAGCAGGAATAGCCTGTCGCAGTACTGGCTCGCGAGGTTGAGATCGTGGAGCACGACCAGGACGGTGAGGCCCTTATCCCTATTCAGTTTTCTTACCAGGTCGAGGACCCTTGCCTGATGGCTGATGTCGAGGTGGCTGGTAGGCTCATCGAGAAGAAGCAGCTCCGGCTCTTGAGCAAGCGCGCGCGCGATGAAGGCGAGCTGCCTCTCCCCGCTGCTCAGACTATCCACGAGACGGTTCTTAAGCCTTAAGGTTCCGGTCACGTCCATGGCCGTCCGGGCTATGTCCATATCCGACCTTCTCTCCATGAGCCGCAAGCCCCTTCTGTGAGGTATCCTGCCGAGAAGCACAAGGTCTTCGACCCTCATTTGCACATCGAGATCGTACAGCCTTCCCACGACGGCAACCTGTTGCGCCAGCTCCTTGAAGCTGAACATGCCGAGGGGTTTCCCTTTGAGCAACACCTCCCCTTCGGCGGGTTTTATCGCCCTGGTGACGGCCCTGATCAGGGTGGTCTTTCCTGACCCGTTTGGTCCTATCACGCCCACGAGGTCCCCGTCTTCTATGCGGACGTTGATATCCTTGAGGACAAAATGATCATTGTAGCGGCAACTGACGTGGCGGAGCTCCAGCATTACTTGCCTCTCACGATGTTCGCCCGTCTCATCATCGCGTAAATGAAGAGGACGCCCCCGAGTAAGCCCGTGACCACGCCTACGGGCAACTCTACGGGCTGCGCCACGCTCTTCGCCACCGCATCGCAGAAGATGAGGAAGATTGCGCCCGAGACAAATGAAGAAACAAGGAGAATGCGATGGTCGGTCCCCGCAAACATGCGGACAAAGTGGGGGACAACCAGGCCCACGAAGCCTATGGCCCCCGCGAGGGAAACGGACAGGCCCGTCAGGAAAGATGCGAGAAGGAGGAGCACCCGCTTGGTTCTTTCCACGTTCACCCCGAGGTGAAGGGCGTCCTCTTCCCCAAGACACAGGGCGTTAAGGTCGAAGCAGAAGAGATAGGCGACGGCGAGGCCGGAGACGGCCGCGAGGAGTGCCAGCTTTACCGGGAGCCAGTCGGTTTCGCCCAGGGAGCCGATGATCCAGAACAGGATACTGTGGAGGTCCTCGATGCGCGAGATAGACATGATCAGGAGTACCGCGGAAGAGGAGATGAAGCTTATCATGACGCCGGTAAGCAGGAGGCCCTGAAGGTTCAGGACCGACCTGTTGATGCCGATGGAGAGAAACACGATTACGCAGCAGGCGCCCAGAAAACCGAAAGCAGGCAGCGAGTAGACGCCGAGCAGACCGGTCAGACCGAGTATCGTGCCCAAGGCAACGCCGAGAGCCGCGCCGCCCGAGATGCCGAGCGTATAAGGCTCAACCAGAGGGTTCCTGAACATGGCCTGAAGCAGTACTCCCGCAAGGCTGAGGCTGCCGCCGATGGCGAAGCCCAGAAGAATCCTCGGGAGGCGTATATCGAAAAGGATGGTGTGGTCGGTAGTTGTCCCCCGCCCTCCGAGCATGAGGCGCACTATCGTGCCGGGATGCATGCCCGAAGGGCCGAGGGAGAGGGAGAAGGCTGACACCGCCAGCAGGATCACGATCAGGACAAGCAGGGTAAAGAGCCACTTAAAGAGCCTGTTCTGCAAGCTGCTCCTCCTTTAGGCGCCGGGATGCAGCGCTTGTACCATTTCCTCAAGGGCGTCGACGAACGTCCGAGGGGTCGGGCTGCAGATGCGGTACGGGTCCATCACGAATATTTTGTCGTTTCTTACCGCCCTCAGGGCGTGAAACTTCTGCCATCCCTCCTTTTCGTTCCCCGCTGCCGCATCCATGCCCACTATGATGATGATGTCCGGGTCCTGCCTGAGCACCTCTTCCCTGCTTACGAAGCCCGTTTTTGCCTCACGGGCGATATTGGTCCCGCCCGCAAGCTCGATGAAGTCATTCACGAAAGAATTTTTCGTGGCGGCAAACAAAGGTTTTGCGCCGAGCTGGATAAAGACCTTCGGCTGCGGGAGACCCGCTACGCGCCTTCTTATCAGGTCAATCCTGCGGCCTGCGGCCCTTACGATCCCCTCTGCCTGTCTTTCGCTCCCGACTATCCTGCCAAGTTCGAGAAACTGCCGGTTCATCTCCGCGTAAGACCCCGGCGCATTGAACACAATTACCCTGATGCCCAGGCGTTTCAACCTCTCAACGGCTCGCCGCTCCGTGAGAGACGTGGCGACCACGAGGTCGGGCTTGAGCTCGACAATCTTTTCTATGTTCACCTGGGTCACGTTCCCGATCTTTTCCTTTGTGAGGGCTTCGGGAGGCCGTTCGCAGTATGTCGTGACGCCCACGAGCCTGTCCTGGACGCCCAGGAGGTACAGTTTCTCGGTGATGGTCGGCCCAAGGGAGATGAGGCGGCGCGGAGATAAACCGGCTGCGTCCGGTGGTTGGTCTGCGGGATGGGCCGGAAGCACGCCAGCGATCAGGAAAAACGCCAGCAGAAATATAGTCGTCGTGTACTGCATGGCAAAGGGCCGTTGGTGTTGCATGGAATTCAAGCCCGGGAAAGAATCCGTCTTCC
>Ga0187856_1000144_pt1 | contig 68978 bp, 63 predicted proteins | sample June2016WEW_8_40_FD_132443 | JGI IMG/M metagenome (GOLD analysis project Ga0187856, IMG submission 132443) | Peatland microbial communities from SPRUCE experiment site at the Marcell Experimental Forest, Minnesota, USA - June2016WEW_8_40 | ecosystem: Environmental > Terrestrial > Soil > Wetlands... | reverse complement strand
GGAGCCGAGTCCAGTGAGGGCTATCCGCTCGTTCTTCAGAAGAGCACCCTTGATGGTTTGTACAAACGCAGAGAAGACCTGTTCCGCCTGTTTCTTGGTGATACCGGCTGATTCCATCAGCTTTGCTACAAACTCACCTTTCGTCATAGTTCCCCCCTTTACAGTATTTAACACCCTGATGGTTGTTATACAATATATTCAGGAGCGCGGCAAGAGAAAAGTGGAGAAAAAGCATAAATACCGGTAGAGCGCACCAAGGGCGGACGTTTTTTGTTCTTGCAGTCTGTTTCTTTGCGTGCTATATAGGAACCAATTGGCGGGAAAGAGGGATGTCGAAACATGAATGTTATAAGGATACTTCATAGACAGCTATTACGGATATAGGAATCTTGGCGACGAAGCTATTTCTGTGCGCAGACTCTGAAGCAGGCTACGTCAATCATGAAGGGAAGGGCCATGGCCAACCGTAAGTTTGTTAAAGAGCTTGCCGAAGGCAGCGGCGCTGTGTCCCACGGAGCAGCCGCTCCGGATGTGGACCTGCAAGAGGAGCCGATTCGTGACCTGAGGCAAAAAGTGGAGAAGCAATCGGACCATATCGAAGGTCTTGAGGAATCGATCAAGGAGCAGAAAGCCGCCTTCCTTGCCGAGAGAGAGCGCACCATCGAAGAGTTCGTGCGGAACCAAGAGGCCCTGCAAGCTGCCCTGGAAGAAAAGACCAATCTTGCGACTCGCCTTGAATGGGAGCTCCGGATCAAAGAGGCGGAACTTGCCCGCATCCACAATTCCCAAGGATGGAAGGTCCTGTCCCTATACTATCGGCTGAGGGGTTCTGTTCTGCCCCATATGTCGAAAAGACGGGAAGTCTGCATAAAAGTCCTCAGAGCCTGTATCTTCTGGAGAGCGGGCAGTACCTATGGAGGCGACCGGCACAGTACCGGCCGGTCCGGAGGCGTGAAGTCCGTTGGCGAGTCCCCCGGTGCTCAATCAGGCTCATCGGCTGCTACAGACCCATCCGGGGTGGAAGCGGTCCGCCATTTGCGTTTTCCTGCCGCAGTAAACCCGGTCGTGTCCATAGTAATCCCTGCATATAACAACTGGCGCCATACTTACCATTGTCTCGAGTCTCTGTTAACGCGCACCGCAGGCGTCGACTACGAGGTAATCATCTCCGATGACGGCAGCACCGATGAGACAGCGCAAATGCTTGAAAAGGTGGATGGCATAAAGGTAACGGCGGATGGCCGGAACAGAGGTTTTGTCGAGGCCTGAAACAGGTTCACGCCGCCTTCATACCGGATGCCGTCCGGGCAGTAAGCAGGTTCTCCCCCGGACTTATCCCAGGTCAACGACTCCCACCTGGTTTTGACATCGTCCCTACGCTTTCGACACGTCATCAGCGGTTCACTCACGTTCGTCTCCCTGTTCCTTACCTGACGAGATGTTGTCTCGCCTTTTCCCCATCCGCTCACCACTGTGAGTCTTTATCACCGCAGCGTGGGGTGGTTTAGAGCCTCCCCCTGCAGGGCGGCTCTGAGGGGCTTCCCTCATCTTCCGTGCAGCTTTCGTGGCGCACGATCGCCTTGCGTAACGGACCTCCTCGTGCAGTATTTAACACCCTGATGGTTGTTATACAATATATTCAGGAGCGCGGCAAGAGAAAAGTGGAGAAAAAACATGGAGTACACCCCTTTCTCACTATTATTAAGGTCCCCCCTATGCAGTTCGTGAAGAATTGCTGTGAACCATCTTTTCACCTCGCATTCATGTGTTCGCTGTGATACTATGTGTCATTGGACGACAGAGAAGGGCTAATGAGGCAAGAATGAAGAATCCCACTGCGAAGGCCGGCACGTTGAGTGATTGTGTGAAAAGAGCTGCGGAAGGCATTGTAAAGAAAATGCTCGTCTTAAAACAAATAGTGCACAAAAGAGACTACCTGAGACGAGAATTGGAGACGTGCAAAGAGCCGAAGAGCCCCTTCCCCCCCGGCCATTTTTACTCACCCATCCCATCTATTGAGGAGATCAGGAGGAAAGAGTCCATCATCTACGGCAAGATGCCGGAGACGATTCCCGGGATTGACCTGAACGAAGAGGAACAACTGAGGTTGTTGGATGAGTTTGAGGCATACTATCGTGAATTACCTTTCCCTGAAACGAAAGTTAAGCATCTGAGATACTTCTTTCAAAATGAGGCGTATTCATATTCCGATGCGATCTGCCTCTATTGCATGATACGTCACGCGAAACCACAGACAATCATAGAAGTCGGGTCCGGTTATTCGTCATGCGTCACCTTGGACACCAACGACGTGTTTTTTGAAGGAAGCATAAAGACTGTTTTTATTGAGCCATATCCTGAGCTTCTCCTGTCACTCATTAAAAAAGAGGACGCAGCACGAATCAATCTTATTTCTAAGAATCTCCAGGAAGTTGAGCTCGATCTCTTTTGCAGTCTCAGGGAAAACGATATCCTTTTCATAGATTCAACCCACGTCGGCAAAATAGACAGCGATGTGAACTACATATTCTCCAAGATACTGCCCATTTTGAAAAGCGGGGCGTACATACACTTCCACGATGTTTTCTATCCTTTTGAATACCCCAAGGAATGGATATATGAAGGAAGGGCGTGGAACGAGGCCTACGTGCTACGGGCCTTCCTGCAATACAACAAGTCATTCGAGATCATTTTGTTCAATACTTTCATGGAGCATTTCCACAGAGATACATTTGAAAAAAACCTACCTCTATGCCTCAAGAACACCGGCGCCAGCATCTGGATCAGGAAGCGGTAGTGACGTGACGCCGGCCCACCTCGGTATTACTCGTCTCATCATTGTCTATACAAAAAGCGGCATACCAGGTGGTCGTCTCTCGAATCCGTCTTCAAAACCATCCTCGACAAAATCGCAGAAAACCCTGACGTCGATCCTGGACAGGACATCCAGCCTCACGAGTGCTTCCTTATTCACTTTGAATTGCTTTAGCTTTATGCAATAGTATAAATGGCACTGTGCAGCCGGTCGGATGCGTGCAGTCAGGATGCTGATTGTAAGGCGGACACCGAGAATGAGCGAAAGAGGGTCGAAAGAGGAAAGGGTTATGCCCAAAATAAACAATATACTCATCGATGGATACTATGGGTTCAGAAATCTGGGCGATGAAGCCATTCTCCGTGCGATCCTTAAGGACATGGCGGAGACAGTACCCGGAGCACACATTTCAGTACTGTCGCATGAGCCGGAGATCAGCAGGCAGCTCCATTCTGTTTCCGCCGTGGATCGACACAATTTTGTCAACGTCACGAACGCAATCGAATCATCCGACATGGTGGTAATCGGGGGCGGGGGCCTGTTTCACGAGCATTACCGTCTGAGATTACGGGACCTCATGATTTACAACTACTTCGCCACGACTGGCATACTGGCCAGGGCTTTCGGTAAGCCACTCTATTACTACGGTATCGGGTTGGGGCCGTTTTTTACAACGGAGGGCTTCTCTATTGCCCGGTTTGTGCTCTCCCTGGCCGATTTCATTTCTGTGAGGGATCGATACTCTTTACGGCTTGCTCGCGCTTTGGGCGCAACAGAGGTATCAATGACGGCGGACCCCGCGTTTTTGCTGGAGCCCACCCACCCCACGGAGCCTTCCGGCGAAAAAATAGTCTTTGTTTCTCTAAGGGAGTGGGTCGACCAACCGTTGGAGGATCGACTCGTCATGGACGTGTCGGGGGCTATTGCACATATTCTTTCGTCCGGGCACGCGGATAAAGTCGTGTTTCTGCCCTTTCAAACGTGGGACAAAGAGGAGCATGACGACCGAAGGGTTTTCAACAGGCTCACCCAGAAACTGCCAGACCATCTGAGAGGCAAAACCGTGCTTTCAACCGTCTCCGATCCTCAAGAGATGGTCGATCTGCTCTCAACCGGATATCTCATGATAGGTGAGCGCCTTCACTCCATTATTCTCGCTGCGGCAGCCGGGCTTCCCTTCGTGGCCCTGGCATACGACAAGAAGGTCGAATATGTGTGTCGTGACCTGGGCATGTCCGATTTCTGCCTCAATATACGTGAGGAATTCGGAGAAGAGCTCCTCTATAAAGTGAGAGACATCAGCAGTAACCTGCTGCAGATAAGAAAGAGGCTGAAAGGGGGATGGGAGGTCTTGAGTAAAAGGGCATCGCTGAACAAGAGATACTTCCAGGAATTTGCGCAGTTTAAGGCTTCTGCCGACCGTCTTGCCCCCCAGGAGGCGCCCGACCTGGAACGGGAGGTGATGGCCGATTTGAAAAGAAAAATCGAGAGGCAGTGGGACCGCATAGAGGGGCTGACGGAGGGCCTTCGCCAAAAAGAGGATGAGCTGACCGGACTCACACAGCAACTGCAGGAGCGGAACGAACATGTTGCGTCTGTGGAGGCCGACGTCGGCTATCTGCGGGCGGTGCTGGGTCAAAGAGAATCTGCCCTCGAGCTCATCCATAACTCCGGAGGGTGGAAGGCGCTCTCTGCGTACTATAGAGCGAGAGACAAAATATTCCCGGAGAAGAGCGTGAGAAGGAGACTGGTGCAGGGCGTACTCCGGTTCTTCTTAAGAATAATCAGGCGCTTAAAGGCTTCTACTCCCAATCCGGCACACCAGATGGGAAACGACCAGGTCACCGACACCGGTCTGATGCGCTGGAATGACGGATTAGAGGGGGTATTGAGCGCTGACGATAAAGAATTGCTGCAGCACATCTACGATGGTCGGTCCGGTGTCCGCGCCATAGCCTTCTACCTGCCTCAATTCCACCCCATCCCGGAAAATGATGCATGGTGGGGAAAGGGCTTCACCGAATGGACCAATGTGGCCAAGGCCAAGCCTTTGTTTGAGGGCCATTATCAGCCCCACGTGCCGGGGGAATTGGGTGTATATGATCTTAGGTCGCCGGAAACACGGCTGGCCCAAGCTAAACTGGCAAAGGAACATGGCCTCTATGGATTCTGCTACTACCATTATTGGTTCAATGGGAAACTCCTTCTTAATCAGCCCTTGGACGGCGTATTGGCCTCGGGGGAACCGGAATTCCCGTTCTGTCTTTGCTGGGCCAACGAAGATTGGACCAGGGCCTGGGATGGCAGAAGCGGAGCAACCCTCATCAGACAGGATTACAGTGACGAGGACGACCTGAGGCACATCGCTACTCTCGCCGCGATCTTTGCTGATAGAAGGTACATCAGGATAGAGGGCAAACCTCTATTCTTGGTATACAGAGCAAACAGGATGCCCAGGCCGTCGAGAACTGTCGACATCTGGAGAGAAGAGGCCAGAAGGCTCGGTATCGGCGAGCTGTATCTTTGCAGGGTGGAAAGTTTCCCGGACGAACATACCGACCCACACGCGATCGGCTTTGATGCCGCCGTAGAATTTCAGCCCGATTGGACGCAATTGGGACCCGGCCTGTCCCTTGGCATCGATCATTCCGTCTACAGCTATGAAGCTATAGTGGGGCGGATGCTGAGCAAGAAGCCCCCAGCCTATAAGCGTTTTTCTTGCGTTACCCCTTCCTGGGATAATTCGCCCCGACGCCAACGGGATTCGGTTATCTTTAAGGACTCCACACCTCAACTCTACGAAAAATGGTTGAGGAGCGCGGTTCAAAAAGCAGACTCCCCAAATGTGGAGGAAAATCTCGTATTCATAAACGCGTGGAATGAATGGGGAGAAGGCAACCACCTCGAACCCGATAAGAGAAACGGCAGGGCCTACCTTGAAGCCACAAAGCGGGTCGTATCAGAGCGTACGCCTGCGGAAGTTCCTTACGGAACGTTGACATTCAAGCAGCCCGAGCACCCACTGGTCTCTATAATTGTGCCGGTCCATAACCAATGGAAATACACCTACACATGCCTGGCGTCGGTCCTCAAGAATAGCGGAGACGTTTGCTACGAAGTAATCCTTGCAGACGATTGTTCAATCGACCAGACGGTTGATGCCTCCAGGTGGGTCGAGAACATCACAATAGTGAGAAACCAGACAGCGCTGGGTTTCCTGAAGAACTGCAACAACGCCTCCACGAGGGCTGTGGGAACATATCTCGTGTTCCTGAATAATGACACTATCGTCCAAAAGGATTGGCTGAAGCCCCTGGTAGACCTCATGGACGGAGACGGCACAATCGGGCTGGCAGGTTCTAAGCTGATCTTTCCTGACGGAAGGCTGCAGGAGGCGGGCGGCATTGTATGGAAGGACGGAACGGCACGTAATTACGGAAGATCGGACGACCCTGATAAACCTGAATATAACTACGTAAAGGAAGTTGACTACATTTCCGGTGCAGCCGTCATGGTCAGAAGAACCCTGTGGGAGGAAATCGGCGGGTTCGATGAGACGTTTTCGCCCGCTTACTACGAAGACACCGACCTCGCGTTCGAGGCAAGGAAACGGGGGTACAAAGTAGTTTTACAGCCTAAATCGGCAGTTATCCATTTCGAAGGTATGTCTCACGGAACAGATCTCGGGTCCGGCATAAAGAGTTATCAGGGCGCGAATCAGAAACGATTCGTGAGCAAATGGAAACGTACTTTGATGGAAATGCAATGCGAAGCCAACCAGGATGTGTTCCACGCGAGGGACAGAAGCCAAAGCAGGAAGACCATGCTCGTGATCGACAACTCTGTGCCCGATTACGACAAGCTTGCCGGCTCAAGGACAATGTTTCAGTATTTAAAACTGTTTATTCAAATGGGGTTCAATGTCAAATTCATCGACAATAACTATGTTCAATATGGCGTGAAATACCAGCCCTACACCTCAGTGCTGGAGCAACTGGGCATAGAAGTCCTCTCCGGTCCCTGGTACAGGGATAACTGGAAAACATGGATCAAGGAGCACGGCAGGGCTTTTGACTATGTGTATCTGCATAAGGCCCATCCTTCCATCGAGTACATCGATATTGTACAAAAGGCTACGAAGGCCAGAATCATTTATAATTGCGCTGACTTTCATTATCTGAGGAGGCTGAGGCAGTATAAGATCACAAAGGATCCCAACGATCTGAAAGAGGCGAGGGAATATAGAAGAATCGAGTTTTATCTGTTTGACAAAAGCGATATCGTCTTTACCTACAGCGAGCATGAAGAATTCATTCTTAGCAAAAAGATGCCCCACAAGAAGGTTTACGTGACACCCATATTCTTTTATGACGAAGAATTTCCGTTAGGGGTGAACAACGAGTTTGAAAGTCGCAAGGATTTGACCTTCGTCGGCGGCTTTTCTCATACGCCCAACATCGATGCAGTGCAGTGGTTCGTAAATGAAGTCTTCCCGAGGGTCCTGGAAAAGAGTTCCGATATAAAACTGAACATTATCGGCTCCAATCCTCCAGACGAAATTCTGAGGCTGAGGTCGGAGCATATCAATGTCACCGGCTTTGTCCCGGATGAGAAGCTGGAGGAATATTATTCGACTTCCAGAATAGTTATTGCCCCGATCAGATTCGGCGCGGGTGTGAAGGGCAAGATCATCGAGGCAATCGCCCATGGCATCCCTCTTGTCACCACAAGTGTCGGCGTAGAAGGCATTCACGATCTGGACGGAGCCGCCTGCATTGCTAATAGGGAAGACGAATTTGTCGGTCATATTTTGGACACTTACTATGATAAGGAAAAATGGAGTGATGTCCAACGCAGACAAATCAAGTACGCAAATAAACACCTCACCATGAAGTACGCCAAGGATCTCCTCGCCGGCGTTCTCCAAACATAGCGGGGCGCGGCAAGAGCTGCAAGAGAGCAGACCGGCACGCTTGAGGGGAGAAAGACAGGACTGAGATGTTTTGATTAATGAGCCCAAGAAAAGCACCGAGCTTATTCTGCCGGCGGAAGATATCGCAGCATGAGAGCGTCATTCAGTGACCGAACGGAGGGTTTGAATGTCGAAAGTCAGGAGAACGACAGAGCATCAAATAAGGCGTATTGCGAAACTTTTGGCCATGAGGTTTCCTGCCGTCAGAAGGGTAATTGAAAGCCGGAATGCATTAGAGGCCGAGAGGAACATGCTGAAAGCTGAAAGAGATCTGCTTCGGGCTGAGTTAACCGCCGGGAGAGGTGCGTTTGAGAAAGAGAGAAGCATGCTCAGGGCAGAGGGAGACAAGCTCGACGGACACCGAGCACCCATAAACGAAATAAGGGCTTCGGTAGGCAGGGCATCGAGCGTCTCCTCACTGTCACTCAAGGAGGCCCTGAAGGACGTGAGTGACTTTATGCCTGTGGGCTCGTTAATTAACACATATCTCAACACTCTGCATCAACATTACTGAAAGAGCGCCAGCCCTGACCTCACCTACACATAGCTTAAAACAGGGTTATTGTTTACTTCAAATGGTGAACCTGTTAAAATAAACCGCAGTGATACTATCCATTATCGTACCGGCATATAACGAAGGCTCGACCATCTGCAACGTATGCGAGAAGATACGACAGGTGCACTTGATTGCCGACATAGAGAAGGAAGTTGTCCTTATTAACGACGCCTCCTCGGACAACACGGAAGAGGCTGTTTTTCAGTACAGGGAGAGACATCCCGATCTCCCTATCCGCTATTACAAGCATACTGTCAATAGAGGCAAGGGTGCGGCAGTCCATACCGGTATACAGGGGGCCACGGGAGATTTCGTGATAGTCCAGGATGCTGATCTAGAATATAACCCACAGGAGTATAATCTGCTCTTGAAACCGATCCTTGACGGCTTTGCTGATATCGTCTACGGTTCGCGTTTCGTGGGCGGAAAACCCCATCGAGTTCTTTTTTTCTGGCACACGATAGGCAACCGATTCCTTACCTTCCTGTCCAACATGTTTACAAACTTGAATCTGAGCGACATGGAAACGTGCTACAAGCTCTTTCGTGCGGAAATAATAAAATCGGTCGATCTCCGGGAGAGCCGTTTCGGCTTTGAGCCGGAAGTGACCGCGAGAGTTGCGCGGATTCCGAAGGTGCGGATATACGAGGTAGGTATTTCATATTACGGGCGAACCTATCGCGAGGGCAAGAAAATCAACTGGAAGGACGGGCTCAAGGCGGTGTACTGCATCGTCAGGTATAATCTATTTGCATGATGCCCATGAGCCGGTCAGGTATTACCAAAGAAGAGAGATTGCAGGGTCCAGGCCGCATTGAGGAGATACTGCATGAAGCACATCTCCAGCCTCTCAAGAAAGTACTGCCCCCGATGCAGTTGTCGGCTATGTGACTGATGAAAGCAAGGTTCGCGCAAGAGTGGTATACCATGCCAGAAGGTGGCATGTTCATGTCGCGTCGGCTTTTCCACTAGCCCGTTACTATCGCATCATTTTAGCCGAGCGCCATGGAATACACTGGGGCGGGGGATCGAGCGCATCAAATGCGGGGAAGGAGTGTGTCCTAAAATTGCAAAAACCAGTCTCATTGACATATCCTTGCATGTTCTATAGATCGTATAATTTTGCAAGCCCTGGGGTTGTTCCAGAAGTTTCTGGGCCAGTCATAAGTAAAGCCATATGACAGTCTGTAAAAAGCGATTGCCGGTTTTCGATGAACAGGGGGGTGCATGGCATTCGAAAGACTCTCCGGGCAGGAGCCGAAAATTGGAAAGCCCTCAGGCTTCTTAGCCGGGCGTCCTGGCGGGCTTGCCTTCCTGGGCTACGTCGCTCTTGCGCTTATATTCTTCTTCCGCGTAATTTTCAGAAACGACTCCATCCCATGGGATATGAACAATTGGCATTATCCTCAGCTGGCCTTCCTGGGAAGCTCTGTCCTACGAGGGGAATTCCCATTATGGAACCCATGCGTATACTGCGGGATGCCCTTTTCAGGGGATATACAGGCAGCCGCTTTCTACCCTGTGAATCTTCTCTTTCTGCTGGCAGGCGGACTGATACAGGGCCATATTTCGTATCGGCTAATAGAATATGAACTGATCCTGCATTATTTGATGGCCGGATGCAGCGCGTATGTGCTAGCCCGCGAGTATTGCAAAAGACCCTTTTCGGCATTCATATGTGGTCTCGTATACATGTTCGGCCCATTCGCGGCTTCCAATGCTCAGCATTTCGGTCTTATAATCGGTTTGGCCTGGTTACCGATAATGCTTCTCATGCTAAAGAGAACAATTGAACGATGCTCTCTTGTATGGCCGTGTCTGTTGGCGGTTTCCATCAGCATGCATATTTTTGCCGGATTCTTCCCGGCGACGATGGCCGCAGGTCTGGTTCTGGTAGCGGTTGCTGTATTTAGCCTTGTTCTGGTTTACATGCGATCCTCGGGCTGGTCCCCTCTTCTCGGCGCCTTTGTCAGGCTCACGATCGCCCTTCTGTTGGTACTTGGGATTTCCGCTATTCAACTGCTACCGGCCTACGACCTGGCGTCTTCAGCGATCCCGGGGGTGAATGGCCGCGAGTTTGGCCCGGCTTTCTATCATGTGATCACATCGGTAATCCCCAATTTTTTTAACAGCTACCGTATCCCTTTGTATTGGGGACGAGGCGATGTTACCCAGACCTATTTTTATTTTTCGCCGATGATTTTCATATTGGCGCTCTGGGCGTGCATTTACTCATCTGCAGCAATATATATTCTTGCTTGCGCTTTTATCACTCTTGCCATTTCGACCGGGCTCGTCGCGCCCATCTTCGATCATATCCGCCTTCCCGAATTCATGGAGGGCCATATCTATTTGTATACTCTCAGAGGGTTCTATGAACTGGGGATCGGCATAGCAGCTGGTATTGGGGTAGACGCTTTGTCTCTCGGCTATTTCTCTCAGACGGAGCGGGCTCGAAAGTGGACATATCTACTGTCGTCACTAATTTTGATATTTGTTCTATCAGCGGCAATCACCGGTCACATATTTGCCAGCATTGAACCCCAAAGTGGCAGGGCAATAGTCTCCTCTTGTCTGCAGTCAGCTTTAATAATTACTGTTTCCATATTTGCGATAAAGCGCTGGCTGCTGAGAGACCCCCCCTCCATGGCCAATGCCGTCATCTTTCTGCTCATTTTCGTGCCTCTCTTTGTCTACGGTTCACACAGGGATTTCAATAGCAGCCCGATACCACCGGATTCGCTTTCGTCTACAACGGTTGACGGCAGGCCAGGTGTAATCAAATTCCTTCGCAAGAAATGGGCCGAGGGTGGGCCGTTTCGTATCGAATGTGTCGGCAAGGGAACCGTTTTATGGGCTACTGAAGTTCAACTGTGGAATTTCGAGGACGCCAATGGTAACAACCCTTTAGTGCCAAAAGATGTCTATATGGTCTGCAGCCGATTTTCGGGGAAGTCGGACGTACCTTGGGTCATGTACGGCCGCCCTTTTGGCGAGATAAACATTCTTTCCCCTTTTATATCGATGCTCAACATCCGGTATGTGGTAGTGTCGAAGATAGATGCTCTGGAAGATGGCAGGCTGGTTAGCATGCTGAGGCCAGACAGGTTTAAGCTGGTGTATTCTGATGAATATTACAGAGTGTACGACAATTTGCATGTGCTGCCGCGTGCTTACTTCGCGCGAAAATTTATAATTGACAAGGACATGATTACGCCGGGGGCTGCGATTGTCGATAAAATTGGAGACCTTCATAACCTATGTATCACTATCGCTAGTAGTTATAGGGATTTAGGCGCGGACGCCGGCTCGGACCAACCTGGCAATGCGGAGGGGATCTCCGGCCAGGTCAGTTTCGTGTCCTATTCCGCCAACAAAATGAAAATTAAAGCTTCCGTACCCTACCCCGCCTCGACGCTGGTGATACTAGAGCGATACTGGCGAGGTTGGACGGCTAAAATAGACGGTGCCCCCACCGCAATCCATAAGGCCAACTGTCTGTTTATGGCGATAAAGGTACCCGGTGGTGAACACGTTATAGAACTGAAGTTTCAACCTGCGTCTTTCATCTGGGGCCTGGCGATCACGGCTGTTTCACTTCCGATCTTTCTTCTCATACTTGTTTGCGCTTACAGGCGTGAGCGATTAACGCCGATGGTCAAATCATTTGAGCACAATTCAACCCAGGATAATTTGCAGTGCTAAATGCAACTGCAGTGAATGCCTGGCAACCTCGCGCTCAAGGTAACTGCTGTATGCCCGTTTACCTGCGGAATAAATGTTCGATAGGCGAATGGTACAGTATAATAGGGAAGAAAGAGTCACTTCCAGGAGGCAGGAGAATAATGAACTCTGAGTCCGCAACAAATTTGAGGCCCCTCATAATGCCTGATATCAATGACATGGTTTTTCATAAAAAAGGGGAGGGGACAGGGTACTGTTCCACGGGCTGAACGGTAGGTTTCTATATGTGCGGGGGGCTATTGCTCACGAAATAATTTTGCTCGACTATAGCAAGAGGTTCGCGGCTGCAGACGAATGTAAGTATTTTCTTGATCCGCTTCATTTGAATTCGCTGGGGATGGAGACAATCACCGGAGAGCTGCTGCCTCTTTTGAAGGCTTACTATCAGCAGCAATAGAAGAGAAGGCGTGAGACGTGTCTCATTTCGATTGAGACGCTCCCTAGCGGGTCGCTCCGAGACGGTAAACCTCCACATAATCCGTGTCCTGCCTGAACTCCGCTATAGGACCGGGACCAGACAGGCAGCTCCTGATGAATGGGGAGTCGCGCTCTATTGTCTGGTCGATGACCACGTAGCTTACCCCCGCAGCCTTCAAGGATTTCTCGACCTTCTCACATTGCTGCGCCTCTGCGGCGACCGCCGCCAGATTGACCCAGCGAGCCCCTGCATAAAAACTGGGGATCGGCAGTCTTGCTGCAATAGCTTCCGCGTGCTCCTCCCGCAGGATCAACCCCGCCTTCTTCTGCAAGCCCCTGCGTTGATCCCCGGGATCGATCCCCTGGAAAAACGCCAGTGCCGCCAGGATAGCCAGTGAGAGACCGATGAGCAGGCTCTTGTGCCGAAATCCGCTGAAAAACCCGCGCAGCACATATACCCCTTGGGCAACGAAGGGCATTACAACGGGCGCAAATTCTATGGAATACCGTTTTGTCGAAAGGGGGACAAAGGAGCGGCCAAGAATGTGCATCGCCACAAGCATGACGATCAAGAGCCGATATGACCTCTCGACCCGTCTAAACCCGAGGATAGCGAGAAAAAGATAGGGCAGACACATGGCTTCACAGAAATGGTAGAGGGTGGCAGGGACGTTCTCCAGTGCGCCCGACACGGAGACGGTCCCGAAGAAATGGGCGAAGGATGAACCCGGCATCGCTGCCTGTTGCCACGCGAGCATCTTTCTGTCGATCACCCAGAAACCGGTATCGGCCCGCAGATACAGGAGAAACACGAAGGCGGGGATAAAGAAGCAGGCGACGAATAACCCCGCGTCACGATAGCGGCGCTCTTTGAAAAGCAGGAGACAGGCAAGGGGTATGAAGTAAATGATGTACTCGGGACGGGTCAGGTAGGCGAGGGTCAGGAGGATGCCGGAAAGGCCGATGCTCTCTGTCCTCTTTTCGATCCATCCCTGGTAGAACGAGAAAACAGCCAGGCCGAAAAGGAACGCGGCGAGAGATTCCGAGAGCACGGCCCCCGAATAGCGGACAAGATACGGCTGAAGGGATACGGCAGCCGCCACGAGAAGAGCCTCCTCCTCCCGGAAAAACCTGCGTGCAAAGAGATATGCGGCCGGGATAAGGAGGACCCCGAAGAAAAGCGACGCAAGCCTGCCCGCCAGTTCCACATCGCCGATGAATAGATGAAAAAAACCGACAACCATCGGGTAAAGAGGCACTCTCACGCCCTTCAGGGCAAGGCTGAATGCACCTTTTGCATAAAGCTCCGCTGCCCGGGCGTACTCGATCCCGTCCAGCTCGATGGCGCCGCGACTCACCAGGTCGAATATCCGGAGCAGCACACCCGCGGCGATAAGCAGACCGACATACGTTCTCGTTCTCATTCAGCATAAAATATATACTATTTTCACCGGGCCCAACAGCGGAAAGTCTGATAATACTCTTGCCATGCCGGACCTGATTTGGCATCCGGAAAGGCGCTGGATACCGGCTCGGACCATGACTGGATACCGGCTTTCGCCGGTATGACGAGTGAGGGGGCCGGTATGACGGCAAACAACACCGGACCTATTTTTTCACAGCTTCAGGGCGGCGGACGCGAGACTTGACTTGGCCGGCGGAATTGCACTATATATATAAACGCTCTGAAAATAGTGCTGAGATATACCCCTCACCCTCGCCCTCTCCCGCAAGGGATATAAGCGCTAACATAAGAGGAGGGGGAAGTTGGATGCGACGATTCGTCATACCGGCGGAAGCCGGTATCCAGGGCAACTTAAGGTTTCTGGACCCCGGTTTTCACCCCCGGATTCAAACCTTCCGGGGCAGGCTTGGTGACGGCTTAAGTTAGCGCTTATGCCCGCAAGGGGAGAGGGATAGATAGGTTCCCTTCCCATCAAGGGGAGAGGGTCAGGGTGGGGGTGAAAAGGATGTCGAGACTACTCTGAGACTGTTAATAAGGATTATGGGACGGACGGCGAGCGTAAAGAGGGTAGTGACTATTGTCCCCGGTGTTCTCCTCTTTCTGCTCTTCTTCAAGGGGGCGGCGGCGGTCTACGCGGATGAGACCCTCATGCCCATATTCGGGGAGGGACGCGTGCAGGTGAGACTCTATACGGACTACCTTTGCGGCCCGTGCAGCCGCATGGAGCCGCGGATCGAGTCTCTGCTCAAGGACCTGGTGAAGAAGAAGGCGATCACCCTGACCCTCGTCGATACCCCGATCCATACCCTCAGCCCCCTCTATGCCCGCTATTTCCTCTACATCCTCAGCCAGGACAAGAGGCTCGACCGGATCCTCCGCTCCAGAGCGGTGCTCTTCGGGGCGGTGAGAGAGAAGGTGGCGACGCCGGAGAAGCTGGAGGGGTACCTGAAGGCCCATGGGGTGCGGTTCAAAGAGACCGATGTGGGGCCGACTCTTGCGGCCCTCTCCGTCCTCATACGTGAGGACAAGATCCGCTCGACCCCTATGTGCGTCATAATAACCAACGGGAACAAGGGGGTTTTCAAGGGAGAGGCGGAGATCACCGGGGCTCTCGGGCTGCTCAAGTGACCGGCAGCGCTTCCCGCGTGAAGGGAAGAGGGGGGATGGAAGAGGGGAGATGGAACCAAACCCGTGCGCGCTTAGGACGGGGGGCAGCGCTTCCCGCGTGAAATGAAGAGGGGAGAGGGGAGACGGGGGCAACCCCGCGCGTGACTACAGTGCTATCGACGGCGGTACCTACATGGCTGGAGAGAGGTTGGTAAACAGGATCAGAACGACTTCGGAAGTGTTGATCCTATCGGCGATAGACCTTGCCGCGCTTCTCCTCATATTCCGTTTATCAGTCCTGGTGAGGACGCATGTGCTGCCTTCGATTTACCCCAATTTTCCGGTTAATCCGCCCTTCAAGAATGTCGCCAATCTTTTTTGGGTACTTCTCGTATGGTTGTTTTTCTTTTATTATGAAAACCTTTACACACGGTGGTTCTCGCTCTGGGATGAGATTGGAGCCCTCATAAAGGCTTCCTTTCTGTCGACGGCAGCGACATTTGTCATCATCTCGATGGGAAAACTGAGTGATGAGATTTCAAGGACACTTGTCGTGGTCATGGGCGCCATCACTATCCTGCTGGTTCCCCCGGTGCGGATGCTCTCCAAGGGGCTGCTGAGAAAACTGGGGTTCTTCACGCGACGGGTGCTTATACTGGGAGCATCCGATTCAGGGATGCGGGTTGCAAGGGCGCTGCGCAGAGACCCGAATTACGGCTATACCGTGATCGGCTTCCTCGACGATGATCCTGAAAAGATCGGGACGCGGATAGACGGGGTGAAGGTTCACAAGGGCATCGATAATGTGCTTGCCTATGCAACGCGATCGAACGTCAAGGACCTGTTCATAGCCCTCCCCGACGGGGAGCGGGACAGGATCGGTACTCTCATCGATAATCTTCAGCATAAGTTCGACCAGGTACTGTTCGTCCCTGACATGTCGGGAGTCTTTGCCACGGAAACCACCCTGGTCCACTTTTTTCACGAGCAGGTGTTCGCGTTGAAGGTCCGGAACAATCTTTCGCGCCCTTTCAACATTGCGGTTAAGCGCTGTTTCGACATCCTTGCGAGCAGCCTGCTCATGATCGTGCTTTCGATTCCCCTGCTTATCCTTGCAGCCTTGATAAAACTCCGTCTGGGAGGACCGGTATTCTTCCGGCAGACGAGAATCGGCAGGAGCGGAAAACCTTTCGGCTGCCTCAAATTCAGGACCATGCATGGAGACGCCGATGAGCAACTGCGCGCTCTTCTCGCGACAGATGCGGAAGCCAGGCGGGAGTGGGGCACCTACCGGAAACTACGGAACGACCCTCGGGTCACCACGTTCGGGGAATTCCTGAGGTCGATGTCACTCGACGAGCTGCCGCAGCTCTTCAATGTACTCGTGGGGGAAATGAGCCTGGTCGGTCCACGGCCCGTGCTCCAGGAGGAGATAGACCTGTATTACAAGGACAAGGCCGAATTCTGCTTTTCGGTCCGCCCCGGCGTCACAGGGCTCTGGCAGGTGTCGGGGAGAAGCGGCAACGGTTACGATTACCGGATCGCCGCGGATCTCTGGTACGTCAAAAACTGGAATTTGTGGCTCGATATTGTCATACTGCTCAGGACCGTGTCGGCGCTGCTGAGCAGGGCAGGGGCATACTGAAAGGGCCTGGATACCGGCTTCCGCCGGTATGACGGATAAGGGGGCCGAACAATTGAGACTGTTAATGCCTTTCTAGTCTTTCGGCCAGTAGTTTTTGTGGCGGGTGATCTTCCGTTTTAAGAAATCGGGGATAAGACGGTGATACTCGCCTACGTTAAAGCCCAGGAATTTGCAGAGAGCTTCAGCGAAGGCATACGGGATCCAGCGTCGTCTCTTCGTCTCCCGAAAAAACCGGATCTCCTGCCGGAAAAACTTTACCCCCTCGCTATGGATGTTGACCTCGTCGAGGGATTTAAACGTGCCGTTTACCGAAACGCCGATGTCAAAATACCTGCCGAAGACCTGCCTCAACGTAAAGTCATGCTCATGCAGGACGGTCGCCTGGGGCACATAGGCCGTCTTATACCCGTGAAGGATAAGCTTCGCGGCATACAGCATATCCTCGTTCATCAGGGTGTCCGGGTCGAAGCCCCCCAGCTCTTCGAACTCTTTGCGCCTTACCGCCGAGCAGACATTACTGAAGAAGAACGTCTTGATCCCCAGCAGGGGTATGCTCTCTTTCCCCTTGACCACGGCCTTTTCAGGATAGTTAAAACGCCTGAGGAACTGTTCCGGCGGCGCCGCGTTCTCCGACGCGATCTGTCGTCCATACGAGGCGGCGATCCCGGCGCCGGTCAGGGGTTCGATGAGGCGCTCCAGCAGGTGGGAATCGGTTGGGAGCGCATCCTGTGTCAGGAACGCGATCATCTGACGAGAAGCCAACCCGGCGGCATAGTTGCGCGCGCTGCCGTGAGAAAAGTCCCGGCGCCGGATCTTGACGAAGGTCACAGGAAAGGTGTGTGCGATTTTTTCCGTGTCATCGTCCGAGGACGAATCGACGATGATGATCTCAGGCGTCAGCGTTTGACCCATCAGCCGCGTGAGCAACGGCTTCAGATAGCGCCCGGCGTTAAGCGTCGGGATGATAACGCTGATCGACCTCGGATCCATTCTCAATTCCGGTTCCGCTCCTGCAATCCTCTCTCAGGTGTGAATTCCAACTCAGCAGGCACGTGCAGCTCTCTTTCCTCCATGAATGTCACACGTTAAAGATACGCTGCCGACCCCAGGTTGTCAATACTTTTAGGCACTTTTGTCAGTTAACAATTAAAACCGCACTCTTTTGACGAGAGTTACGGTCTAAAACCGCACGCATGAGGGGCAGCAACGGGCACGGAATGACGGATAGAACGGCACGCGGCAGAACAAATAAACGGCCGGACCGCGGTATCTCCGGCCCCTTCCATAAGGACATTTTCGATATGGGCCGATTGCTCCCGAAACAAGGGATAAAAAAGGCGGGCCGACGGCCCGCCTTTTGTTTTCTTAGCTCTAATAGAGTATTGGTGAGCTTGGCGATACCGTAAAGCTGCTGCTGCCGCCGCCCCTACCATAAGAATCGAGACTGTAACCTCCCCTACCGCTGTTACCGGTGGTTGATGTGGTATAAAGAACTTCAACGGGTATTGTTTTGCATCCCTCGGCATTACACACACTGGCATATTGGAATATAGACGTATTAGGCGCATTTACCTTCACAATAGCTGCGAATCCCGAAGGGCTGACCGGGTGGCCTTGTGCAAGCGCCGCGGCCGCGAGCTGTGAGCCTAAGATCATCAACGGGGTCCCGGGGACGATCGTAGCAGTGTAGGTGATATTTGGGGTCACGTCTGCTGTCAGGATCGCCACACTGACACCATTGAGCCCGGTCTGAGTTGCATTTGACTGGAACTTAATGTAAGTCTCATTGCCGTTTGTTACTAAGATGTTCTCAATATAATACGTATTTGAAGGATTCAGAATAGTCCAGTCTAGGGTCGGCGCTAATAAAACCCTCGAATATCCGACCGCGACGTCGCTGCCGCCTCCCCCGCCTTGGAGGGTCACCGCAAGGTTGTAGGTCCCCGCATTGATCGAGACAGGCGGCGTTGAGGGCACGACCAATGTCATCGTGGCCGGCATACTGGGCGTATCCGGGGTGGTGCCTAACTGCGCGTTGGTATTCAGGTAGCAAATCTGGATGAGGTCGCCTGTAACCGATAGGGGAACAGACCCAGCCGTTAGCTGTGCCGCTGTAATAGCGGGCCCATTGTTGCCGCTGTAGCCGATAAACCCGATGCCTGCCAGATTCCCGGTTACCGTGAGCGCAAACGTATCAGCATCTGTAAGTACACGCTGGCAAGAACCCCCACCGGCTGCTACAACTACCAGGTCGTTTATACTTTGATCGCTGGTGATGGTGAGCCCAGCGTATGAATCGAGCGCGTCCGTCCAAGGAATGGTCCCCTGGATTCCTGACGCGGTAAACCCGATGAGGACCGGGGTGGTGCTAAAAGAAAGCACACTCGTCGCCGGTGTGACGGAAGCGGCGAACTGGTTTTTAACTGTCACGATAGTCCCGACGGCATAGACGTTCGCATCACCTGGGTTTGTCTGATTGTCAAACGTCATGGTGACCGCGGCGCCTACCGCGCTTCCGGCTGGTATCACGATGTTTTTCAACTGTGGGCTCAGCGCCGCACATCCAGCAGGCTGGACCGCGTACGAGGTACCGGGGGAAAGGGCCGTGGTGAGTTGGTAGACAACCTGCGTTGCCGACTGGGTTAGGGTAAAGCCCATTACTCCCGGCAATCCCGGGCTATCCGTATTACAGACATCAATGTCGGGGGTGGCGGTACTGAACGTCCCCCCTCCAAGGGTAATTTTGAGCTGGCCACCGAGCGCTAATGTTCCTCCCGAATAGGCCACATTCACCCCGGTCGGACTCAGACCGGTGCCGACGATGTAGCCGCCGGGGCCGCTTACGGGAATCTTTTCAGCAGCGAGCGTAGTGTTGCCGCCGTTCAGCACCGGCGCAGCAAAAGACCATCCTGATGCCAGTAAAAGGAACGTTGCAATTAAACATATCGATAACACATACTTCTTCATCTTCATGTTCCAGCCTCCTTGGTAAGTTTAGTTACATCTTTGGTTCTCTATCTCATTAAGATTCAACCCCGTTGCCCACCCCGGAAAAAGAGTCGAAGGCCCACAGCGATTGATTCAGTTTTTTTTCCCCGTCATCACCCCCTTGTCCGTTATATGAGGTGTGGAGGCCATCTTTTAATCGAGCCGCCATCTTCTCATGATGCCCCCCCTTTGCTATTCTATGCATGAATCAACCCACTGCCGGGGTTTTCTATAGTCCGATACATAATCTTGATATAGTACGGGGCGGTTGTCAAGCAGTTTTTTAAGAGTTTTTAATTTTTTTTTGAAACCAGGCCGCTTCTGTGCCATAATAATCCAATTCTTCACGGCCCCACATTTTCCGGATATCCTGCCGGACCCTTTCACAGGGCCTCCCCTCGGGTCACATGCGTGTGCGGCCGTGGGGGTGCTCCTGCCGGGCGCCATTCTATCGGTCATTCCGTGCTTGACACGGAATCCAGACTGTTTTTGCTGGATTCCGGCTTCCGCCGGAATGACGGAGAAGGGGGCCGGAATGACGGACTATAGGCGGGTGTGAGGGAATGACGGCTCAGAAGCGCACATAACTGCGCTCGCTTCACTACAGACATTTCCAAGCCCGTTGCTACCCCTCATGAGCGCGGTTTTAAAGCTTATTAACAGTCTCGAAATACTGCTTGCCTACACCCCTCACCCTCGCCCTCTCCCGCAAGGGGTATAAGCGCTAACATAAAGAGGAGGGGGAGTTGGATGCGACGATTCGTCATACCGGCGGAAGCCGGTATCCAGGGCAACTTAAGGTTTCTGGACCCCGGTTTTCACCCCCGGATTGAAACCTTCCGGGGCAGGCTTGGTGACGGCTTAAGTTAGCGCTTATGCCCGCAAGGGGAGAGGGAAGGAAAAGAGTGCGGTTTTAATTCGTAACGGACAGACCGCTTTTAAAGAATTGACAGGGCTCTCAAAAGCTGTAATACTTTGAGGAAACACGGGATTTTGGATGACCAGGGAACTACGACGGCAATTCGATCTACTCCGGCTGATCACGGTCAAGGAGATAACGCTCAAGTATAAAAGGACATACCTCGGCATACTCTGGTCTTTACTCAACCCCGTCCTTTCCACCATGATCTTTTACATTGCCTTCAGGATCTTCATGAGAATTCGCGTCGAGAACTACACGCTCTTTCTGGTGTCCGCCATGTTCCCCTGGACCGCATTTTCCGCAGCGAGCTCGCTGTCGGCGAGCAGCCTGATCAATAATGTAAGCCTCATAAAAAAGATACGCTTTCCACGACAGATGCTGGTGATATCGGTGGTCATAGCCCAACTGGTCAACTTCCTCTTCTCCATCCCCGTCATCTGCGTCGTCGTGCTTCTTTACGATTTGACGCCCGGATTGAGCTGGATCGCCGGCATACCGATCCTCGTCGTCGTCCAGTTCACGCTCACCCTGGGGTTTTGCCTCGCCCTTTCTATGGTCAACGCATATTTCCGCGACATGGAGTATATAATCGGCATCTTTCTCAACATGCTCTTCTGGCTTACGCCCATCATCTATCCCGTCAGCACCGTTCCCGAACGGTATCGCGCCTACATGTATATCAACCCGCTGACGTCTCTCATGTCATCGTGGAGAGAGCTCTTCATGAGGAATCGCATCGAGTGGAGGGGCATCGGCCTCTCCTTCGCGGTATCGCTGGGTGTGCTGTGCTGCGGCATGCTCATTTTCCAGACGCTGGGCCGGCGCATCGATGAGGTCTTATGACAGAGCCTGCCATAGAAGTGACCGAAGTCTGGAAGAAATTTCCCATGACGCGAAACCACCCAGGCTTCAAGGAGTTCATCGTCAACCTGCCGCGATTTGCCGGCCGGAATGGGAAAACGGGCTTTTTCGCGCTAAAGGGCGTCAACCTGCTCGTGAAAAAGGGGGAGTGCGTCGGGATTGTAGGCAGAAACGGGGCCGGGAAAAGCACGCTCCTCTCACTGGTATTGGGCACGCTCCGGCCCACTGCCGGCCGCGTGCGGGTGACAAAAAAAATTACGCCCCTTCTCGAGCTCGGGGCAGGATTTCACCCCGACCTGACGGGGAGAGAAAACGTCTTTATCAACGGGGTGCTGCTGGGTCTGACCATGCGCGAGACGGCCATGAGAATGGATGCGATCGAGGAATTTGCCGAGATGAAGGAGTTCATGGATATGCCCGTCAGGACCTATTCAAGCGGCATGTACATGAGGCTCGCCTTCTCGGTAGCTATCCACGCGGAACCCGTGATCCTCCTGATCGATGAGATCCTCTCGGTCGGAGACCGGTCGTTCCAGAAAAAATCGAAAGACGCCTTGCTGACCCTGATCAGACAAGGCGTCACGACGCTTTTCGTCTCCCATAACGGACAGTCGGTCAAAGAGATATGCGACAGGGTTGTGTGGCTTGACCACGGGGAGGTTGCCGGCGATGGAATGCCCGACGACATACTCGCCCGCTACGACAGCTCCTCATCATAGAGGTCGTGGGGCTGTCCGATTTCACCCATGAGGAAAGAATCCAATGAAGACAACAAGCACAGCGCGCATCGGCCGCATCGGCCGCAAGGGGTTCACACTCATAGAAATACTGATCGTCGTCATGATCATAGGACTTCTTGCATCCCTGATCGCACCTAATATATTTTCACGCTTCGAGAGGTCGAAGGAGGAGATTGCCAAGGCCCAGCTCGAGATGCTGTCGTCTGCGGTGCAGGCGTACATGCTCGATATGGACACGTGCCCGCCCGCCCTTACGGACCTTATCTCCGGAAGCGACCCGAGGTGGAGGGGGCCCTATCTTTCGAAAAATCAGATACCCCTCGATCCATGGCACAGGGAATATCAGTATAAATGCCCCGGTGACCACGGGGATTTTGACTTCTCTTGTTTGGGGCCGGGCGGAAAGATGGACGAAAAAAGCATCAAGAACTGGTGAACATGCTGATCGGCGAGATACTCACACGCCTTTTCGGCGTCACAAAAGAAGAGATCGAGAAGGCCCTGCAAGTCCGGAACAAGGTCGGCGGCTATGTCGGGCAGATACTCATGCAGATGGGGTCCATCACGGAGACGCAGTTGATCGCGGCGCTTTCCGAGCAGCTTGCTATCGCGATTTTCGATAAAGACGCACATCGCGTGGATCAGGAGAAAACGGCCTCGTTTCTCTTCGATAAGGTAGACCTCGACCTGTTGCTCAAAAATAATCTGGCGCCGGTGGATGTGGACCTCGACAGGCAGACGCTCCTCATTGTCACGAATGACCCTGCGGGCGATTATCTTGCGCCGTACATCGTGCAGCGGACAGGCTTCGACATTGTCTACCTCCTTGCCACCGAGCAGGTCGTAAAAGAGCTTTCGGGCTTATACTCGACGGGCAAGACGAGCGACTTCGTCTCCCTTCACGTCGAAGACTCCCCGGAAAAATTGAAAGAAATGGCGTTTGAGGCCCCTGTCATCAAGTTCCTCAACAACCTCCTGAGCAGGGCGGTGGAGCTTCGGGCAACCGATCTGCACATCCAGCCCGCGGACAACAACTATTGGGTGCGATTCAGAATAGACGGCTTGCTCCACGACATCGAGATCCTCGATGAGCCGTTTTACCTTGCGACGGTTTCGCGGATCAAGCTCTTGTCCGGGTTGGATATTGCGGAAAAGAGGCTTCCCCAGGACGGCAAGCTGAGCACCAGGGTGGCCTCGACATTTCTCGACATAAGGGTCTCGACGCTCCCCACGGTACGGGGCGAAGGAGTGGTATTGCGGCTGCTTTACCGGGAGAGGCTCACCTTCGACATCGTCAACCTCGGACTCGAGGCGGATCATGCCCAGATGATTATAGACATGATATCGAGGCCCTATGGTATGCTTCTGGTGACAGGGCCCACCGGCTCAGGCAAGACGACCAGTCTGTACTCCATGCTGTCCCGCCTCAATGACAAGGAAAGGAAGATCATCACGGTCGAGGACCCTGTTGAGTATCAGATCGAGGGCATGAGCCAGATTCAGGTAAAAACTGAAATAGGCCTCACCTTTGCCTCGGCACTCAGGTCGATACTCCGGCACGACCCCGACATCATCATGATCGGCGAGATAAGGGACCGGGAAACCGCGGAAATAGCCGTCCAGTCGGCCCTCACCGGTCATCTCGTGCTCTCCACGCTGCATACCAACGATGCGCCGAGCAGCCTTTTCCGGCTCATAGAGATGGACGTCGAGGATTACCTGCTCAATTCCTCGATCATCGGCGTGATCGCCCAGCGCATTGTGCGCAAGAACTGCCCGCACTGCAGTGAAGAGGTTTCCCTTGGCGAGGATGTGATAAACCGCTATGAGCTGCCGCGGATCCACGAGGAATATAAGGGGCTGATCGGGAACGAGGTGCAGTTCGTGAAAGGCCGCGGATGTGATAAATGCGTGGGCACGGGGTACAGAGGGAGGAGCGCCATATTCGAGTGTTTCGTGTACGCAGATGACCTGAAGGAATGCTTCCTGAAGATGCATTCGCCCGAGTCCCTGCGGTCCATGCTGGGACGTGATCACTCCTTCAGGCCTTTGCGAACGGACGGAATGATAAAAGTGCTCAAAGGGCTCACCACCATAGAAGAGGTATTGCGGGTTTCCTGATGAACTTCCGATTTAAATGCATGGATACGTCGGGCAAAGAGCTGAAAGGGGTCATAGCGGCCGAGAGCGGCGCCGGGGCCCGGTCGCTTTTGCGGGAGCGCGGGCTGACGATCGTCGATATGGCCGAGAGCCGCGTCAAGGCAAAGCGGGTGTTCCGCGCACGGAAGCGGATCACGGATAGCGATATCTATAATTTTTCGAAAGAGATGACAATCCTGCTCCATTCCGGCATAAAGGTCGACAAAGCCATTTCCATACTGATAGATTCCGCCACAAACAGCCGGATGAAGGCGGTCTTCGAGACGATCCTCAAGGAGATAAAGGCCGGAAAGAGTCTCCACCAATCCTTTGCGGATGCCCGCACATTCGGACCGCTGGTTATTGCCATGCTCAATGCGGGAGAGAGTATCGGCGATTTAGGGTCGGCCTTCGAGAACATTGCCGCCCACATGAGGTTCCAGATGCAGTTCAAAAGCGAGATCAGGAATGCAATGACCTACCCCTTGTTTCTCGTGGCGGCAAGCATCGTGACGCTCTTCGTTATATTCAAATTTATCATACCCAGGTTTTTCAGCATTTTCGATCAGGGCGATATGCAGCTCCCGCTGATGGCAAAAATCCTCTATACCATAGGGGAGAGCCTGAACACGACCACCTTGTGCATCACAGGGGGCGTTGCAGTGGCGCTCATACTCGCGTATCGGCGCCTGGCCAGGCCGGGCGCCATTTCGGCCGCCCTTTACTCATCCCTCTTCGTTGTCCCCTTTATGCGAACGCTCATACTCTACCTGGAATTCTCGCGTTTTTCCTATGCCATGTACTCCATGCTCAACAGCGGGATAGAGTTTATCAAGGCGCTTATTCTTTCAACTGAGGTAATACAGCATACGCAGATCAGGAATGCCGTCGAGCCCACCATTAACCAGATCAAGGGCGGAAAAGGCATAGCGGATGTGTTTGCCAATGTCGGCCTTCTCCCTGAGCTTATGCCGAGCATGCTGAGGGTCGGTGAAGAGAGCGGCAACCTGAAGGAGATATTCTTCGAGCTGTACCAGGTCTTCGACGAGAGGTTCAAGAACAGCACGAAACGCATCCTTGCACTCATCGAGCCGTCCGTCATAGTCCTTACCGGCATCGTCGTGGGATTTATCGTGATATCGCTGATACTGACCGTGATGACCGTAGGGAACATAAAGCTTTGAAGGGCAAGGGTTTTACGCTGATCGAGATCCTCGTCGTCCTTGTCATCGTGAGCCTCATGCTGTCCGTGTCGATGCCGGTCTCTTATTCCATGTATCAGAGGTATCAGGCATCGCAGAAGGCTGAAGCGGTGCTCGTATGGATCTCCGGAATTCGCATGGATTCTTTTCTCTACAGCAAGGAACGCGTCATCGATGCCCAGGGTGGGCGCCTCATGCTCGATGGCGCCGAGGAGACGCGCGCGAGCGCGGTTACGGCATATATGGACAAACCGATCAAGTTTTCCCGGAACGGCACGACGTCCGGCGGACGGATCAAGATCGGGGTGAGCGACTCCATTTTTTTTCTCGACGTCGAGGCGCCTTTTGGCGGTATCCGTCTGAGGAGATCCGCTGAGACGGGATAAAGGCTTTCTCATTATGGAGGTGCTTGTCGCGTGCCTTATACTGACATCCGCCGTCGCCGCAGGCATGTACCTCTTCCGGACCGGGTTTGACCATCTGGACAGGGCAAACACATCGAATGTCATATCATCCAAGCTGCCCCAGGCGATAACCTTGATAAGGGCGAGCGACCTGGGAAAAAAGTCGGGAATCGAGGATATGGGAGACGAGGCGACCCTGGAATGGGCGGCGACAGTGCTCGACAGTGTCAAGCCGGGCGGCGCCGGCGCCCCGAACATAGGCGCCGGCGCCCCGAACGTGTATGAGATCTTTCTTTACAAGGTCCACATGAAGCTGACATACAGGAAAAAGAACCGGGAGTACGATCTGAATGTGTTTAGGTATCGACGTGCCGGATCACCGGAGGCATTCGCCGCACAATAGGGGTTACACCCTTATAGAGGTGCTTGTGGCCATGACCATCTTCGCCGTCATGGTCGGCCTGGCGACTATGGCGTTTGACCAGTCCCTCAAGCAATATCGCGGCCTTGTCGAAAAGGGGATCAATTTCTGGGGCAATACCCGAAACCTGATGTTGTGCAAGAGTTTCGACTGTGCCAGCGACTACTATGCGCGTGATAACAACGGAAAATGGTCCCCCTATTTTCATGGAAACCAGGACCTCGTATCCTACGTCACCCTCTCACCACTGGTCGCCGACGTGCCTGTGGTGGTCTGGATAGTAAAGGAGGCCCTGGATGACGGCCGTTTCAATGTACTTTACTACGAGCTGCCCGTCTATACAAAAACCCGGCAGGAGATCGAGAGGGATTATGTCTTCGGCGATTACAGGAAAGGACAGGCCTTCAGATTACTGGAAAAGATCGACCAGTTGGACATTTCATTCTATGCCTATGACAGGGCGAAAGAATCCTATACGTGGGACTATGAATTTGAAGGTGAGAAAAGGGTCGGCCTTCCCATACTCATAAAGATGAGCTATGTCCGGGAAGGCAAAAGGGGCGCCATGTTTTTTGGGATCAAGACTAATTCTCAACGAAAACTCACGTATAACGAGGCCTATGCTCAACAATAGGGGTTCAGCCACCATTTTGATGCTCCTCATATCAATGGTCATCGTCACCATTGCCATCGGGTTCAACTGGCTCGTGAAGGCCCATTTGACCGCTGCAGAAGGGTTTCGAAAAAAATCGGAGGCGATGCTCAACGCCATGTCTGCGTTCGACAGCCTCATGTATTCCGGGGTTACAGGGACGATGGGTCCACGGGATATCGTGTTCTCCACGAGACCGGACGTCCTTGGGGTGCAGACCATCCCGCTCGACGGCACTCCGGTCGACCTGCCGGGCAATGTCAGCATCAGGCTTCAGGATGCGAACGGCCTTATCTCTCTGGCCCGCTTCGACGAGAACGTCGTGCAAAGGCTGATCAAAGCAGTGCGGCCGCAGGAGGCAGGGTCTGTTGTCATCACCGACAGCCTCCTTGACTGGATCGATCCCGACCACTTCGAGCGACCCAACGGGGCGGAGGACTTGTTCTATAAAATGGCGGATAAGCCTTACACGGCGAGGAATTATGCCTTGCAGTACAAGGAGGAGCTTGGTTTCATCAGAGGCATGGACCCTGAGCTCTACCGGAAAATCGCCCCGCACACGACGCTTCTCCCCAATTTGGGGTTCAACCCCAATACGGCGAGCGACGAAGTGTTGATGGCCTATCTGGCCATCAACAATGACGCGGTGAAAAAGCTGAGAGACTACATGGGACAGAGACCCGTTCTCTCGGATACAGAGCTCTTCGGTCTTACGGGCAGGACGATTGCGAGCACCGTCGAGGGCGTATATTTTTTCCCGGTAAGATGGCTGGAGGTCACTGTCTCCTCAGGGAAACCCCGGGCATACTATACGATCCGCGCAGGCGTCGACTTGAGACAGAACCCGATCTCCCCTTATAATGTTGTCTACTGGAACGAAGAATGACCATGCTTGCGGCGCGTTACCATGGCGAAGGCATAGAGATCTACAGGATCAAGAAGGATGCGGTGGAGACTGTCGCGTCAGGCCCTGCCGGTGAGCTGAAACCCGTTCGTGAGTGGGGGAACAAGGTTCTGATCCTGGGAAAGGAGCTCTCCTTTTATACAAGGAAGAAATATCCCGCTCTCAGCAACAAGGACCTGGGCAACGCCGTCCGGATAGACGCGGGCGACATCTTCCCCCTGAAACAACCGTCCTATACCTTTAAAGTATGGGAGAGAGCAGAAACATACCTGCTTGTGGACGTATGGGCGTGGCCCCGATCGATCGAGAGCGAGGCGGCGCGGTGCTTCCCTTATACCCACGTGATACCGGAAGACATGGCCTTTTTGTCCCAAAGGCCTGAGCTTACCCTGTTTCAAGGGCAAAACGGGATAACCCATGCGGTGGCCCACGACAGCAAAGGCTTTGTCGGTGCCTTTTCCTTTGCGAACCGCACCCCCGGCGAGCAGCAGCTCAGCCTCTTCCTCAAGAACGTGTCCGAGATCGCACAAATAAATGTCTACGATCAAAAGGCGCTGGATGTGGCAGAGAGATTGAGAGCGCGGCTCGGCGCCGCTGTGAGGATTGTCGACAACGTTGAATGGCCTGCGAGCATCGAGGGTGTTCGGAGCATCCAGCTCAAAGGCTACGGCGCCGGCCTGCACGAAGATTACATAGCCAAGCTCGCGCTCCCATTGCGAATCGGGCTGTATATGACACTTGGCTGTGCACTCATGCTCTACGTCACGGACAGAAACTACACGTCCGCCCTTGGCGAGATAGAGTCCCGGATAGAAAGATTGTCGAAAGACACAAAGGCCGCGGCCACAACGGTGAAGGGCAGAGATGAGACGGACAATGCCAAAAAGATCGCTGAAAAGGTCAAAGGGAATCGAACACCGCTGGCTGCCATGGAGGTGATGGCCAGGTATCTGCCGGAGGATGCCTATGTGACGAGAATGGTGGTGAACGAAACGGGGATAGATCTCTCCCTTTCCGCAAAAGAACCGCTGAAGGTGATAAAAAGTCTTTCAGGGGCTGAACCCGTAAAGACGGTCAAGCTTCAGGGCTCGCCCACCAAAAATAGCGTGACGGGAAGGTATAATTTCGTCTTGCACATGGAAATGAAATGATAAACACGCAGACCAAAACTCTCCTTGTGCTGTTTCTTTTCATTATCGTTATGCTCAAATTCCTGATCGCGCCGCTGGTTCATTCGGTGGACGACAAAAAGGCTCTCCTCGGCATGGCGATTGAAAGCTACAGATCGAGATCGATGACGCTGAGGGCCTACAAAGCCACCAGGTCGATCGACGCCGCGGATGAGATGAATAAGAATCTTCTGCTCAAATCCGTGTATGAAAAGCGAATCCCCTTTATCGCCATACAAGTGGACGTACTTCAGAACCTGGTGGACGCGGCTGAAAAAGAGCGGCTGACTGTGCTCAATTTCGAGTTTCCGGAGGTAATGCCGGACAAGGAGATAAGCGAAGTCCCCGTACTGGTCAGACTCAAGGGTCCCCACAAGGCGGTGATCGCCCTTCTACAGGCGATAGAGGCGAACAGGATGGCCTTGAAGTGCAAACAATTTGAAGGTCAGAACAGCAACCAGGACTTTCTTATCTCTATGCTCGTCACGGCCTTCAGGATGGAACGATGACACGGTCAGATGTGCAGGAGATGGCAAAAAAGCATTGGATGGACATTATAGGTGTTGCATTATGTGTGAGCATAGGTTATTTTGCTGCGGGAAGACCGAGAGTTGACGACATGGTTTTGTCTCATCAGAAGATACCGCTGCCGGCGCGGAGGGTTCAGCCGAAGGAGGCGGTAAAACCCGAGAACCCCGTGAGTGCAGCCCTATCGTATACGAATATCGAAAAAAAGAATATCTTCTCGGCGCAGAAGAGTTATGAGCTTTTGCCGGCAGGCGTGCCAATGCCTGAAAAGCCCTATGATCTCGTGGCTGTGCTCAGAGGAAACGAAAAAAGGGCGATATTCCGGAGCTATACGGGGTCATTGGTCTCACGCAAGCTGGGAGAGAAGCTTGCCGACGGCTCCGAGGTTGTCGAGATCGGCGACACCACCGTCTCCTTACAGAAAGGAACCGAGCGCAAAGAGCAGAGGATTTTTGTGGTAAGATCTAAGGGAGGAAAATAGAAACATGGCAAAACGAGCTTTTTGCGCCGTTTTCTTGATGGTCTTCTTCCTTGGTCTCGGCTGTGCTTCCACCCGGAAGGCGGCAACGCCGGAGGTAACTCCGCCGCCGGCCGGGAACGCCACGGAACAGACAAAGTCCTCCCTACCCCCGGAATTGACCGAGGGCCAGGCAGAGGAACTCGCTTCACCGACATTCAGGAGAGAGGTCCCTCCAAAACCTCTGCCAAAGAGTGAGCCGATCGATCCGGCCAAGGTCGTGCACGTCGCAAAACCTGTGCTTCTCAATACCGAAGGGCTTCCCCTCCCCGATTTCATCGTCTATGCCCTGGGGGAGACCCTGAAAGTGACCTTCGATGTCGATGAGAGCGTGCTGAAGATGAAGGACCCGATTACCCTGCGCATGACACAGGAAATGCCGCCCGCCCAGGTGCTTGAGATCGTGATCGGCGTCCTTGAGAAGCGGAGTCTTGTGGTGCAAGAAAAGAACGGGGCCCTTTTCATCTCCCGGTCCAGGCCGCCCGCCCGGAGACCTGTTGACGTGAGGGTAGGGAAGGAAGTTCCCGATACCGGCGAAGAGATACTCCAGATTGTGCAGCTCAAATACGTACGCATCCCGGAGATAGAACCGGTTATCAAGGAGACCTACAAGACGGGCTTCACTATGAGGCCTTATCAGAGGGAGAACGCCCTGCTCATCTCGGGACCGGCCACAGTCGTAAAAGAAGTGATCGACTTCATCACCCTGCTTGATGTCCCTTATCTATCGAATAAGAAGATGCTCATGCTCAAGCTGACCTATTGGGACACGGATGAGTTTGTCAGACAGCTCTCGATAATACTGGAAGGGGCCGGTTTCAGTGTGACAAGGTCACCCAGGGATGCAGGCGTCTATTTCGTCCCCGTCAGGTTCCTCAGCAGCGTCCTCGTGATCACACCTGACGAGGCATCTGCCAAATATGTGATGGACTGGTACAGGAAGCTCGATACCTACGAGTCGGTGGGCGCCGAGGAAAAGGCTTTTACCTACATACCCAAGTACTCTCGCGCATCCGATCTGGTAGATGCCCTATCGCGAATCTATACGGGGACGAAGGCCACCGAAGGCACGCTCAAAAGTCAGCCCCAGGTACAGGGTCAGCAAGTGACGCAGCAGCAACCGCAGAGCCAGGTCCCGTACCCGACGCAGTACCAGACACAGGCTCAGACCGGCGCCCAGGCCGGGCAGACCGGGCGGGGGAGCTCCCTTCTCTTCTCCTCGCTAAGGATGACGTCGGATGACAGAAGAAATATCATACTGATCAGCTCGTCGCCTGCCGTCTATAAAAGCATCCTCACCTACCTCGAAAAGCTCGACACGCCTCCGAGGCAGGTGCTCATCGATGCGACCGTTGCCGAGTTCACACTATCGGACCAGTTCCAATTCGGCGTTGAGTGGATGATGAAAAACAGCTATAAGAACGGCACCTATACCGCGCAAACCCTCGGCAACCTCGGGGTCACCACCACCACGGGGGTTGTCGGCCAATTCCTCTCGAATTCACAAAAATTTCAGGCAGTCGTCAATGCCGCTCAAACCAAGGGCCTCGTTCGCATCCTGTCAAATCCCAGGATCATGGTGATCGATAACCAGGAGGCTACCATACAGGTCGGCACAGACGTGCCCGTCCTCACCGGACAGATTGCCGCCGCCGGTATCACGACACCAACGGGCGGAGCTACCGTGCTGCAAAACGTGCAATACCAGAGCACGGGCATCATCCTGAAGGTGAAGCCGTTGATCAATACCGAGGGCCTTCTCACCCTGTCCCTTAACCTTGAGGTGAGCGAAGCAGAGCCAAATACCACTTCCAGTGTAAGCTCCCCTGCGATCTCGACAAGAAAACTTTCCACAAATATCGTCGCAGCCAACGGCGAATCGGTCATGCTCGGGGGCCTCATATCTGAAAACAAGCAGATAACGGACAACAAGGTCCCCTTTCTGGGCGACGTACCCCTGCTCGGCTACCTGTTCAAGAAGAACTCACAAACGCTAAGTAGGACCGAACTGGTCATCATACTGACGCCGACGGTCATTACGAACGTTGAGGATGCAACCAGGGTTACCAAGGAATTCCGGGAAAAGCTGAAGTGGTCCATAGAAGATAAATAGGAGCGACATTTTTGAGATAACGGTCTCGACGAGGCCCCGAGCAAGAAGCTAACTCCGGAACAGCTCGCTGAAAAAGTCCCTTGCAGCCTGCGCGGAGAAGGCCTCCTCCACGTAGCTCAGTGAGTTGCGGGAGAGGGTGCTCCAGAGCGTCTCGTCCGTATAGGCCGTGACCACCTTTTCGGCAAACCGGCCCGCGTCGGTGGCGATCAACGCCGTCAGACCGTCCTCCAAGCCGAGGCCTTCGGCGCCGATATCGGTGGTGACCACGGGTACGCCATAGCTCATCGCATGAATGACCTTACCTTTAAGCCCCGCACCATATCGCAATGGGGCAACGAAGACCATGGCCTCACGAAAAAACGTCGATGGATCGGGCACAAAACCTGTCACAATCACGTCGTCCGACCGCAGCCCCAAAATTCTTATCGTGGGATCGCTTCCGAGGATAAGGAGCCTCGCAGCCGGCAATTGCTTCTTGACCAAAGAGAACACGTCTTTGACAAACCAGAATACGCCGTCTTCGTTTGGCTCATGGGCGAAACCTCCAAGGAATAGGAGGTCCTTTCTCCCGGCAAATCCTTGTGCGCATCCATTGACCGGTTGAATCCATGGCGAAACACGTATGTCTATCGCCGGATCCATTTCGTTAACTATCTCCTTTTCTCTCTTGCTGAATACTATGGTTACATCGCTGGTTTTCATGAGGTAGAGTTCTTTCGATTCCCACCCTCTCACCGCCCTGAGCATTTTTGTATTGTGCTCCAGATCAGCCCGCCTGCGTTCCCTCAAAAAAGCAAGGTCGTGGGGAATGTAGACGAGTGTCGCTTTTGAATACTTTCTAATCTTATCAATATAATCGATAGCTATGTCGGGCCTCGATATGCAGGCCACGTCGAAATGCTTCCCGTAACTTCTTATGTAATTGCGAAAAGAGACAGACCCGTAAACAACCTCGACGCCCAGTTGCTGGAGCTCCGTCGCGTACGGTTCCGTCCTCGAAAGGTTATCCGGCCAGAAGACTATTTTGTACCCGAGGGACAAAAAAATCCGCACATATTCCATGGTGATGAAGGAACCCGCATCTCTGTCCCAGGCGGGCACACAACGGTCGACGTAAAGCATGAGCTTTCTGTTTCTCGACCTGTCTCTTGCCAGGAACACGCCATTTTCATTCTCGGCGTGGGTCTCCTCCAGCCGTGTCCTCCACTTGCTATAGAACTTCTCCTGATTGATTGCCTGATATTGTTTCATGCCTGTGGCGGCGTCTACCCCGGCTGTCGCCCCTTCGACGTGCACGATCTCCGCCCCGGGCTGATAGACTGTCTTAAACCCAAGCTCCCGCGCACGAAAACACAGATCCGTATCCTCATAATAGCCCGGCGAATAACGGCTGTCAAAAAAGCCTATCCGTCTCAACAGATCAGTTCTCACCAGCAGGCACGCCCCTGAGCAATAATCGACCTCCTTGACGTAATTGTATTCCCACTTATTGGGGTCATCATACCTTCCATAGTTGGAGGCCGGACATAAGGAATTATTCCACACAATCCCCCCAGCCTCCTGCAGGATACCATTCGGGTAGATAAGCTTTGCCCCGACTATCCCAATGGACATGTCACGCTCAGCGACATCTACCATCGACTTGAGCCAGCCCTCGGTGACCAGCGTGTCGTTGTTCAAAAGCAACACGTATCGGCCTGAGGCCTCTCGAGCTCCACGATTGCAGGATTCGACAAAACCTATGGTGCGTCCATTTCTCAGCACCTTCACCGAACTCACCTTCCCAAGCATTGCAGCAGTTTCGTCAGTGCTCCCGTCATCTACAATGATCACCTCGTAAGAGATGGCCTCCGTATTTTCCAGTATCGACCTGAGACATTGATACGTGTGCGTCCATCTGTTCCGCACAGGCATGACGATCGAAACCTGCGCCTGAGCATGAGACGTGAAGTCTACTATCTCGACCTCATCGAGCCTCGGTTTTTTTTGCGCCGACACGGTACCGGGGGCCGACCGTACGTGTGAAAAAGGCTCCGAAAGCTTCCTTGCGATTTTTTCTAACAAAACGGTAAAAGACCCCGTCCTCAGACAGTATATGAGTTTCCTCATATGGGCCCTGTTAATGTTGGCAAACGCCTTTCGAGGGCCCAGAATCGTCTTAACCACGATGAGATAAATGATCCGCCTCTTGCTATTCACCGGCAGAAGCCTGTCCCTCACGCGATTGCGGGGCGGAAGAGACGTTGACTCATACTTGTTCACAGATTGCTCCCGAGAAAACAAGCCCCCTGCCGGAATACCCGGCAGGGGGCGCAATCTTTCAGAGTCCTGCGTAAAGGGCTGTTTCCCGCTACTTTCCGCCTGCCGTGTCGGCAATCTTCTCCTCGCCGATCCTCATCCCGTAGAAGGAGCGGTAGATGAATACGAGGGCCACGATGAAGAAGACGACGGCGAGGCTCGTCTTGAGTGTCTGCGAGTGCATGGTAACCGCGATTTCCGTTGCAAGCAGGCCGAAGAGCGTGGTGAACTTGATGACAGGGTTCATGGAAACCGAAGAGGTGTCTTTGAACGGATCGCCCACCGTGTCGCCCACGATGGTCGCCTCGTGGAGGGGGGTGTTCTTCTCTTTCAGGTCTACCTCGACGATCTTTTTCGCATTGTCCCATGCGCCGCCCGCGTTCGCCATAAAGATCGCCTGGAAGAGACCGAAGAAGGCGATGCCGATCAGGTAGCCGATGAAAAAGTAGGGGTTGAAAAACGACAGGGCGAGGGCCATGAAAAAGATGACGATGAAGATGTTGATCATCCCCTTCTGCGCGTACTGGGTGCAGATCTTCACAACTTCCTTGCTGTCCTTGATGGAAGCTGTTGTGCTGTCGAGCTTGATGTTCTCCTTGATATAGACGACTGCCCGGTAGGCGCCCGTCACCACGGCCTGGGTGGCCGCCCCGGTAAACCAGTAGATCACCGCGCCTCCCATGAGGAGACCGAGGACGACCTCCGGCTGCACGAGGGAGAGCTTCGCCACCGCGCCGCCGAAAATGCGTTCCAGCAGGATAATGATGCCGAAGACCATGGTTGTCGCGCCGACGACGGCCGTACCGATGAGCACCGGCTTTGCCGTTGCCTTAAACGTATTGCCCGCGCCGTCCGCCTCTTCGAGGTAATCCTTGCCGTTCTCGAAATCGGGGTCGAAGCCGAACTGCTTCTTTATCTCCGCCTTTATGTTCGGGACGCTCTCAATCTGCGAGAGCTCGTACACGGACTGCGCGTTGTCGGAGACGGGGCCGAAACTATCGACCGCAATGGTCACGGGACCCATGCCGAGGAAACCGAAGGCCACGAGGCCGAAGGCGAACACCGGGGCCGCAAAGGCAAATTCCTTCGGCATAAGGGCCTGGATCGACCCGTTCGTGGAGACGAGATAGGCGATGAGCATAAGCACGATGATTGTCAGGCCCTCCCAGAAGGCGGACATGTTGCCCGCGACGAAACCGGAAAGGATATCGAGGGATGCGCCGCCCTGGCGCGCGCTCGCCACGACCTCCTGGACGTGGCGCGAGCTCGTGCTCGTGAAGACCTTCGTGAACTCAGGGATCAGGGCGCCGGCCACCGTGCCGCAACTGATGATGATGGAGAGGGCCCACCACAGGGACGCATACTTCGGGTCCGGAAGGCTGCCGAGGAGGAGGTAGGTTGCACAAAACGTCACGATGATGGAGATTGCCGACGTGATCCAGACAAGGTTGGTGAGGGGCTGCTCGAAGTTGAATTTCTTCTTGTCGCTGTAAACGGCCGATGTGATGCCGGTGTTGATGAAGTATGAGACGAGGGAGGTGAGTATCATGAGAATACGCATTGCAAAGATCCAGATGATCAGGGTGCCTGCCATGACGGGATTGAGGGCGAGGGCGAGGGCGAGGAAGGCGATCAGGGCAACGCCGGTCACGCCGTATGTTTCAAAACCGTCCGCCGTCGGCCCCACGCTGTCGCCCGCGTTGTCGCCCGTGCAGTCGGCGATGACGCCGGGGTTCTTCGGGTCGTCCTCAGGCAGATGGAAGACGATCTTCATCAGGTCTGAGCCGATATCGGCGATCTTGGTGAAAATGCCGCCGCAGATCCTCAGGGCGCTTGCGCCGAGTGATTCACCGATGGCAAACCCGATAAAGGAGGCGCCGACCATCGCCTTGGGGAGGAAGACCAGGATGCAGATCATGAAGAAGAGCTCGACGCTCACGAGCAAAAGACCGACGCTCATGCCCGAGCGCATGGGGATGGCGATGACGTTGACCGGCTTGCCGTAGAGCGACGCGAAGGCGGTCCGGGAATTCGCCCGGGTGTTGATCCTCATGCCGAACCAGGCCACTCCGTAGGAGCCGAGTATGCCGAGGACAGAGCAGAAGAGGATGACGACTATGTTGAAGAAGGGCGCGTGCTGCAGCCCGACGAAGTAATAGGTCATGCAGATGGCGATAAGCACCCAAAGGATGACAAGAAACTTGCCCTGCTGGGCCAGATAGGACTTGCAGGTCTCCCAGATGATGTCGGACACATTGAGCATCGAGCTGTGAGCAGGCAGGTTCTTTGTCTGATTTGACTGGACGAGGCCGAAGACGAGCCCGAGGACGCAGACGAGCAGGCCGAAATACATGATGTGAATGCCGTTCAGGCTGCCGCCGAAGATGGTAAAACTCACATTGCCCAAATCGGGCAGCACGATGTCCGCCTCGCCGGCGATTGCAGGTATAACGCCGATGAGAAGCGGTAAGGCGAAGGCAAAAAGAACGGACAGCACTTTACCTACCTTTGTAAACCCCATGTACAACCTCCTCACAAAAGTTTTAGTACGGATCGCTGCGTATGACCCGTCCTCTCTATGGAAAGAACCCTTCACGTGGTTCGAGATAAATTAAAAAAGATCACCCCCCGGTCTTGGATGCGACCGAGATCCTCGTGATAGAGCGCATGAGGGCTGCCTGAAAACGCAGGTATTCCTCCTGCTCCAGGGAAAGCCCTTTCAGACCGCCTTCGGCCCTCTCTTTGGCCCTCAGGGCCCTCGTCACATCGACCTCCTCTGCAAATTCGGCAGTATCGAGTAAAAAGGTAACCCTGTTCTCAAGGACCTCGGCAAAGCCGCCGCTTGTCGCGATAAAGCGGGCCCCGCCATCCGCAATGAAACGTATCTCTCCGTGTCCCAGGGTCGAGAGAAAGGCGACATGACCGGGAAGCACGCCGAACTCCCCCGCCGTGCCCGGTGCCTCTACCGTGTCGACATCTTGCCTGATCATCACCCTCTCAGGGGTGATGATCTCGAGATAGAGTTTTTCCACGTCACTCTCCCATCATCTTTTTCGCCTTCTCAACGGCTTCGTCGATAGTGCCGACCATGAAGAATGCCTGTTCAGGCAGCTCGTCGTGCTTCCCCTCGAGAATTTCCTTGAATCCCCTGACCGTCTCACTTATGGGGACGTATTTGCCGGCGGAACCGGTAAAGGCCTCAGCCACAAAGAAGGGTTGGGAGAGGAACCTCTGGATTTTCCTTGCCCTCGAGACGACGAGCTTGTCCTCTTCAGAAAGCTCGTCCATGCCGAGAATGGCGATGATATCCTGCAGATCCTTATACTTTTGCAGTGTGTGCTGAACGTCCATCGCCACCCCGTAGTGCTCGTCGCCCACTACCTTCGGATCGAGGATCCTGCTCGTTGAATCGAGCGGGTCGACGGCGGGGTAGATGCCGAGCTCGACGATCTGGCGGGAGAGCACCGTTGTGGCGTCAAGGTGGGCGAAGGTTGTGGCCGGCGCCGGGTCGGTAAGGTCGTCGGCAGGCACATAGATGGCCTGGACAGAGGTAATTGACCCGCGAAGCGTCGAGGTGATCCTTTCCTCCAGCTCGCCGAGGTCGGTTGCCAAAGTCGGCTGATAGCCGACGGCGGAAGGCATCCTGCCGAGCAGCGCCGAAACCTCGGAGTTGGCTTGAGTAAATCGGAATATGTTGTCAATAAAGAGGAGCACGTCCTGGCCCTCTTCGTCTCTGAAGTATTCGGCAGCGGTCAAGGCGGTGAGGCCTATCCTTGCGCGCGCGCCGGGGACTTCGGTCATCTGCCCGTATATCAGCGCGGTCTTGTCGATAACCCCCGATCCCTTCATCTCCAGCCACAGGTCGTTCCCTTCCCTGGTCCTCTCCCCGACGCCGCCGAATACGGAGATGCCCCCGTGCTGCATGGCGATATTATGTATCATCTCCATGATGACCACGGTTTTCCCCACGCCCGCGCCGCCGAAAAGACCGACTTTGCCGCCTTTGGGATACGGCTCCAGGAGGTCGATAACCTTGACGCCGGTCTCCAGGAGCTCGATCTTTGTGTTCTGCATGACGAGGGTCGGAGCGGGACGGTGAATGGAGTACCGTTCTTTCGTCTCCACCGGCCCCTTGCCGTCAACGGGCTCGCCGATGACGTTCAACACGCGTCCCAGGACCTCTCTCCCCACGGGGACCGAAATAGGCGCCCCTTTATAGACAGCCTCCTGGCCGCGTCTCAATCCGTCCGTGGTCTCCATCGCAATGCACCTGACCGTGCTGTCGCCTATATGCTGGGCAACCTCAAGGACAAGGTTTCCCTGCTTATCGCTGATCGTCGGATTAGAAAGGTATATGGCTCCATAAATAGACGGAAGGTTATCAGGCGGGAAACGGACATCGACCACTGTTCCGATAACCTGTACGACCTTCCCCACAACTTCGGAATTCATTCTCGCGCGCCTCCTTTAGGTGCTCTGCAAAGCTTCCGCACCGCCGACAATATCCATCATTTCGTTGGTAATGCTCTGCTGACGTGTTTTGTTGTAGACAAGGGTGAGGTGATCGATCATCTCGCCGCAGTTGCTGGTCGCATTCTCCATTGCCGCCATCCGCGACGCGTGCTCCGAAGTCTGTGACTCCACGAGGGCATAATAGACCTTCGTGAACAGATAGTGAGGGATGAAGCGGTCTATTATGGACTGCATGTCAGGCTCGTAAAGATAATCCGGGCCCTCATCGGTTTTTTCCGGCTTCAAGGGCAGAAACTCCTCGAACATCACCTTCTGATTGATGGCGGAGTGGAAGTGCGTGTAGATGAGATAGACCTTGTCGAACTCGCCGCCCAGATAGAGGTCCGTCACTTCTCGGGCCATCTCTCCGGCCACCTCGGAACCGACAGTTTTCATGTCGACCCATTCCCTCGTCGTCTCGGTGCTTCTCCGTCTCAAATAGTCCCTGATCTTTCTGCCGACGACGTAGACGCCTATCCTCTCGTAGTGTGCCCTGTTCTCCCGGACGAAACGCTCGACGGCGTTGGCGACGTTGAGGTTGAAGGCGCCCGAAAGGCCCCTGTCGGACGCGATGGCGAAGAGGAGGACCTTCTTCGGCTCAACACGCTCCAACAACAAAGGGTGGCTGTGCTCAGGGACGCGGCTCGCCATCCGTTTCAAAAGCTCCTCCATCCGCACCGCATAGGCCGTGATCTTTTCCAGCTCTTCCTGGGCCCGCCGGAGCTTCGACGCGGAGATCATTCTCATGGTCCTGGTAATCGTTTGCGTGCTCCTGATGCTGTTGATCTTTCTCTTTACATCGCGCAGGGTTGCCATCGTCGCATCCGTCAGTACGAGAATTTTTCTTTAAACGCGGCCAGCGCCTTATTCAGGTTCGCCTCGACGGCCGCATCGATCTCTTTCTTGTCCCTTACCGCAGCCAGTATATCAGGATGCTCCTTTTCCATGTAGGGCAGCATCTCTTGCTCATACCTGGAGATGACCGCCTCCGGGTAGATGTCCGTATAGCCGTTTGTTCCGGCATAGAGCAATACCACCTGTTTCTCGACGGGGTACGGCGAATAAAGGTTCTGCTTCAAAAGCTCCTGCAGTCTCGCCCCCCTGGAGAGAAGGGCTTGCGTCGACTTATCCAGATCGCTTCCGAACTTTGCAAATGCCGCCATCTCCCTGTACTGGGCGAGGTCGATCCGGAGCCGGCCGGCCACCTGCTTCATTGCCTTCGTCTGTGCGTTGCCGCCGACCCTCGAGACGGAGAGGCCGACGTTGATGGCGGGCCTGGTGCCGGAGTAGAATAGCTCGGGCTCAAGGTATATCTGCCCGTCGGTAATGGAGATGACGTTTGTCGGGATATAGGCGGACACGTCGCCTGCCTGGGTCTCGATGATGGGAAGAGCGGTCAGAGAGCCGCCGCCATGGGCGTCGTCCCATTTTGCCGCACGCTCAAGCAACCTGGAGTGGAGGTAGAATATATCACCGGGGTAGGCTTCCCTTGCCGGTGGTCGTCTTAGAAGCAGCGAGAGCTGCCTGTAGGCGACCGCGTGTTTCGACAGGTCGTCGTAGGCGATCATGGCATGCCGTCCCGTATCCCTGAAATATTCGCCCATGGAAGAGCCCGAGAAAGGCGCGAGATACTGGAGCGGCGCCGAGTCGCTCGCGGTGGCCGCGACCACCGTAGTGTATTCCATAGCGCCGTTGGCGTTGAGCACATCGACGATCCTGGCCACGGACGATCTTTTTTGACCTATGGCCACGTAGATGCAGAAGACGCCTTTGCCCTTCTGGTTGATGATAGTGTCGATGACGATGGCCGTTTTCCCCGTGCCCCGGTCCCCGATGATCAACTCCCGCTGCCCTCTTCCGATAGGGATCATGGCGTCTATGGCCTTTATGCCCGTCTGCAAAGGCTCTTTCACGGGCTGCCTCACCACGACGCCCGGCGCCCTTTGCTCGATATTTCTGTACTCCGTCGCCGTAACGGGACCTTTTCCGTCAAGGGGAATTCCCAGGCCGTCGACTACCCGCCCCACCAGACCCTCGCCGACCGGCACCTGGGCGATCCTGTTGGTCCTTTTGACTATATCGCCTTCTTTTATCTCCGCAAACTCGCCGAAGATCACCGCCCCTATGTTATCTTCCTCCAGGTTCAGGACCATGCCAATGATATTCTGGGGAAACTCGATCAATTCTCCGGACACGGCATTTTCAAGGCCGTAGATCCTCGCAATACCATCTCCGATCGAGATAACGGTACCCGTTTCCTGAAGGTCGATCTCCCTCTCGAAACCCGATATCTTCTGTTCTATGATCCTGCTTATCTCGTCTGCCTTGACTGCCATCGGTCTACTCCTTCATCATGCTTTCATTCAATAATTCGAGCTGCCTCTTGACGCTGCCGTCGATCCTCATCCCCCCTACGATTACCTTCAGCCCTCCGATAAGCTCCTTGTCCTCTTCGCTACGGAGCTCGACCTTCTTGTTGAGCCTCTCTCCCAGTGCCTCTTCGATCCGGGCCTTTGTGCCGTCCGGCAGGGGATAGGCCGAATACATGGTGCCCCTTACCCTTCCTTCTTTATCATCCACGAGCTGCTCATAGGCATCGTGTATGGCAACGAGATAGGTCATTCTATTCCTTTCGAGAAGCAGGCCCAGCAGGGCGGCAACCGGCGGCGACACATCGAGGGCAGCCATAAACCCTGAAAGCAGCTCTTTTCTCTTGCCCATCTCGAAAAGGGGCAGCGCCAGGGCCTTCCGGATCCTCGGCGCCTCGTTCACGATCTCCAGAATCTCTTTTATCTGCCGCAGGTAATCTTTATAGCTTCCATCCTTAACGCCTGCGGCGAACAAGCCTTTCGCATAGCTCCTCGCGATCGACTGCCGTATCAATTGATGCTCCTCACTTTTTGGATAAACTCTTCGACCATGCGGTCATGGTCTTCCTTCCGGAACGTTTCCCGCACCTTCCGCTCTGCTGCCGTGATCGTCCGTCCGGCGATCTCGGCCCGGACCTTTGCAAGCGCTTCTTTCATCTCCTGCTCGTAGGCGAGGCGCGCCTGCTCGCGTATACGGGAAGCCAGTCCACGGGCATCGTCCAGGATCTTCTTTCGCTCCCCTTCCATCTCAACGAGCGCCGAGGCGCGAAACGCCTCAATCTCACCCTCCAGCTTCGAGAGCCTTTCTTCATACTTTTTTTTGGCCTCTTCAGCCTCCCTGAGCAGCCGGTCGGCCTCTTCTATTTTCTCTTTCACGGCATCATGTCTTTTCAGCAGGTACTCTTTTAAGGGTTTTCTCAGAAAATAGACCAGGGCAGCCACGAGGATCGCAAAATTGATGAACTGCAAAAACAACTGGAGCCACAGGGGCAGGTCCTTGCCAAGTCCCATCACTTACCTCTTTTCGTGATCTTTTGCAAGATTTCCACGGCGAGCCGGTCCGATTCGCCAAGAAGCGCATCCAGGGTTTTTCCGGCTTCCTTTTTTACCGTCTCCTTCACCTTTGCCAGCTCCCCGGCAAGCTCCCGTCTCGCTTCTTCAATAACCTTCATCGAGGCGGCATGCGCCTCTTTGAGCGACCCTTCCCGCTGCTCCATTATGGGCAGCTTCCTTTCTTTCAGTTTCTCCTCATAGGTTTTCGTGAGAACCTCTGCCTCCTGCCTGGTATCTTCCGCTTTACCGGCAAGAGACTCGATCGCCGTGCGCCGTTTCTTCAGGCTGCCCAGTATCGGCTTGAAGAGGAGCGCGTTAAGGAGGATGAGGAGGATGAGGAATTGAAAGAACTGAATAAAGAGTGTGTAATTGAATTCAATCATGCTTTATCCCTTGGGCCGTGCTACTTGTGATAAAAAGTACATTTCAATAATCCTGCCACTTGTGATAAAAAACACATTCCAAGAACCCTTTCATACCACAAAAGCCGACAGACTTTCAACCAAATTTATTATTCAGACGACACGGCGAGGGCACTGAGTAATCTTTCAAGGTCTTCCCTGGAATAGAACTCGATGATCACCTTGCCCTTATTCTTCTTGAAGGTCACCTGCACCTTGGTCTTCAGCATTTCCCGCAGCATCTCCTCCACGTGGGAGAAGGGGGCAGGTTTCACCGGCCCGGCGGTTTTCCTTACCCGCTCCAGCTCTCTCACCGACAGGCCCTCGTCGAGCACCCTTTTCACGTACCTCTTCTGTTCCTGCTCGCTCTTCAAGGTGATGAGCACCCTGCCATGTCCCTGGGTCAGCTTGCCTGCCGCCATCAGCTCCTTTATCCACGAGGGGAGCTTCAGGAGCCGTATATAATTTGAGATCGAGCTTCTCTCGATCCCCATTTTTTTCGCGAGTTCCTCATGGGTGTAACCGAACTCTTCCACGAAACGCTGATAGACAGTCGCTATCTCGACAGGGTTCAGGTCCTCCCTTTGCAGGTTCTCGATCATCGCAAGCTCGAGGGCTTCGTGGTCGTCGACGTCCCTGATGATCGCAGGCACCTCTTTCAGCCCGGCCATTTTACATGCGCGGAAACGGCGCTCGCCCGCAATGATCTCGTAGACGCCCTCTTTTCTCCGAATGATAATCGGCTGCAGCAGCCCTTTTTCCTCGATCGACGATGCAAGCTCAACAAGTGATTCCTGCCGCATCTCGATCCTGGGCTGAGTGGGGTTCAACACTATCTGCTGCACCGGGATGAGATGGACTCCTCCTTCGTCCACGTCCTTCAAGATAGCAGAAAGTCCTCTCCCGAGCGGGTCCTTCTTGCGCATTTAACTCCCGTTACAAAGGATATTGATCCACGTAACTTCCGTTACAAAGGATATTGATCCACGTAACTTCCGTTACATGGATATTGATCCACGTAACTTCCGTTACATGGATATTGATCCACGTAACTTCCGTTACATGGATATTGATCCACGTAACTTCCGTTACATGGATATTTCCGCCGCCAGATCGAGGTAGCTCTCCGCGCCTTTTGAGGCGGCATCGTAAAGGATCACGGGCTTCCCGTAGCTGGGCGCTTCGCTCAACCGGACGTTCCTCGGGATAACCGTCTGAAACACCTTGCTGCCCAAGTGTTTCCGTGCCTCCTCCATGACGCGAAAGGAGAGGTTGTTCCGCCTATCGAACATGGTGAGGAGCACCCCGAGGATCTCCAGTTCGGGGTTGAGCTTCTTCTTGATGACCGAGATCGTTTTCAAGAGAAAAACAAGTCCCTCCAGTGCGTAGTACTCACACTGAAGGGGAATGATGACAAAGTCGGAGGCAGCCAGCGCGTTGACCGTAAGGAGGCCCAGGGAAGGCGGACAGTCTATGATGGTGTAGGGATAACGCTCCCTTATCCCTGCAAGGGCCCGTTTCAGTATCAACTCCCGCTCCTCCATTTCGAGAAGCTCGATCTCCGCGCCGATCAGGTCGGGATGGCCGGGGACCAGATCGAGCATGGGTACTTCCGTCTTGGTGATTACCTGTTCTATCGTCGCGTCGCCTATAATGGTGCGGTACAGGTGTTTCTTCAGTTTTCCGTAAGAAATGCCGACGCCGCTCGTCGCGTTGCACTGGGGGTCCGAATCCACAAGAAGGGTCCGGTGCTCCGCGACGGCGACCGAGGCCGCAAGGTTGATTGCCGTCGTCGTTTTTCCCACGCCGCCTTTTTGATTTGCAATCGCGATGATCTTTCCCATAGACAACATACATTAGCATAAAACGATCTGTCTATGAAACCTTTTTGTACACGAAGAGTTGGTATGCCTTCTCGCTCTTGGGCAAACAATAGCGCTCTGCCTTTTGCAGAAGAAAGCCGGCCTGGGCAGACGCCTCTTCTCCCTTGCCTTTCACGAGAAAGGCCGATCCTCCTTCCCTCAAATGTCTGCCTCCTTTGACGAGCACCGCGGGCGCAGGTCCGAAGGCCTTTGCAATGAGCGCTTCAACACCGAGGGGTGGTATGTCTTCCACGCGCCCGTGGACGATCTCCAGCCGGGCAAGACCCAAAAGCCGCTTCACATGCCTCTGGAAGAGGATCTTCTTCAGGGCCTTATCGAGCGAGAAAATCTGTGTATCAGGATTCAATATGGCAAGGGGGATTGAGACAACCCCTGATCCCGAGCCAAGGTCAAGAAGGGAATTCAAGCCGGTAATGTGCGTGTGAAGGAAAAAAGCGTCGTAGAGAAGGTCGCCTACGATTTGTCCGCCCTCTTTAAGGCCGACGAGGTTCATCGTCCGGTTCCATCGCCCAAGCTCCTCAACGTAGGAGAAAAGCCGGCGGGCCGTTGTCGCGCCATACCCAATATTGAAAAAGGTGAGCCCTTCCTCGATGAGTCCCTGTAATCTCTCCATAGCGACACCCGCCGCTCGCGCCCCTCGTTTCCGTCCGTGTAAAGACTGTCCCAAAAGTGCACCGGCCGGTGCGCCGCAATACATTAGCATAAATTTCTCGTTTCTGTTATAGTAAGCAATGCGAAAAAAACTCTTGCTTTGCGCTATTCTCTGCTTTGTCGTCGTGAGCTGCAGCCACAAGAAGGCCGAAGTGAAGAAGGTCGACAGCCCCGGGAACCTTTACGTCGAAGGCATCGCATTCATGAAGAAGAAGCAGTATGACAAGGCCGTCGCGAGCTTCAGCAAAGTCCGCGAAAACTTTCCCTTCGACCCCATCGCCCTCGTCGCACAAATAAAACAGGGCGATGCGCAGTTTCAAAAAAAGGCATATGCGATCGCCTCGGCCATCTACGAAGATTTCGTCAACAGCTACCCTGAAGACGAGAATGCCGCGTATGCGCTGAGGCGTCTCGCTGAATGCTATGACAAGCTATCCCCTACCATCGAACGCGAACAGGCGAATACGTTCAAGGCCATCGAGCGTTTCACCTTTCTCAAGAATCGTTATCCCAAAAGCCCTTACGCCAAAGACGCTGACGCCCGGGTGCTGAGCCTCACCGGGAAGCTTGCGGCGCGCGAACTTTATGTAGGGGAGTTTTACTACAGATGGGGAAAGTATAACGCGTCGATCTTCCGCCTTGAATACTTCCTTGAGAAATATCCTGACGCCACCGGCAGAGACAAGGCGCTCTATCTCCTGGCACAGGATTGGAGGGAACTGGACAATCCGGAGAAGGCTCAAGCGTATCTGGACAGGCTCAGACGGGAGTATCCGGAGAGTATGTACCCGGGGCAGAAAAAGAGAAAAAGAAAGAGCCTCCTGGTTGCGGGCGTAGGCGCAGCACCTACCGGGAGCCTGCCGGGGGCCGGTCCGCCTGCGCCGACAGCCGACTTTTCGTACAGCGAGCAGCAGGCGAGGGAGATCGACCTGAGACCGGCCCAGCCGCCTGCCCGGGAGGGGGATAGCCAAGGGGCCGGGCAGGTTCAGGAAAACCAGGGGAAAGCCGCAACAGAGCAGAAACCGGCAGATGACCCCGCGAACGCCGGGCAGCCTCCGGCAGAGTTGACCGCAGCTACCGCGGACGGGCAAAAAGCATCTCCGGCAGCCGGTGCGTCTGACACCGGCGGCGCAGAAAACGACAACGCCAAGGGTGCGTCGGTCGGCGCGGGAGGCGGCCAGGCGGATGAAAAGGCGGCCGCCACAAAGGGTGGGGAGACAGACCGGGGGAAAAATACGGGCGGCAAAAAGGACTCTCTCGGATTCTTTACCGAGAAAAAGCCGGTTGACGTCGTCGCCGACACGATGGAAGGACTCGAGAAAGGGAAAATCGTCGTTTTCAAGGGCAATGTAATCGCCAAGCAGGTAGACCTTTACCTTTTTTCGGACATGCTTACCGCCTACATGAACGAAGAAACAAACGAGATCGAGAGGGCCAAGGCTGAAGGAAACGTAAAGATCGTGAAGCTTGACAGAACGGCGACATGTAAAGAAGCCTTCTTCTATAATGATAAGGGTGAGATCATACTGAAAGGGGACGTAGTCGTTTTCTCAGCCAAAGATAAAGTCTCGGGAGACACCGTCATTTACTACGTCAACGAGGACCGCGTCTACGTGCAGGGCGACAAGGACAAAAGAGCAAAGGCGATTATCACGCCTAAATGAATCTCCTTTTCAACTCGGTTTCACGTGGGGCCGATTCCGCTTTTTCGCGCCCCCTCGCGCCGAAGGGCGTTTTTGAGAGTCAACTCCCCGCCCCCCCCCGGTTTTTTAGCCCAGCGCCTTTTTGATCAGGCTGTCTACCGCGCTCTTGGGCACGGCTCCGACAATGCGGTCCACAACCTCGCCCTTATTGAAGAGGATAAGCGTCGGGATACCTCTTACACCGAAGGTGGAAGGCGTAAGGGGATTGGAATCGACATTGAGCTTCATCACCTTGACCTTGCCTTCATATTCATCCGCGATATTGTCAAGGATGGGTCCCATTGTTTGACACGGCCCGCACCAGGTAGCCCAGAAGTCTACCAAAACGGGAAGGCCGGACTCCACGACTTCTTTCGGAAAATCACTGTCGTTCAAAGGTGAAGCCTTGCTCATGCGTCCTCCTTTCGTTCAGGTCCGTCTCATTAGTATAAAGCGTCGGAAGACCGACGGCAATGATTGCTGCGACATAAGGAAAGGGCTGCACGGTCTGCTCCTTCTTTAAAAAAGAAAGCTTCCCTTTTCTTTACCGTTGAGGATACCGACATACACGTCCTCATCCGACAACTCATTACTGCCCATTTCCTTATTCACCTGGCTGCTCCCGCAGCTCGGACAGAAAATGTTTTTCATGTTCATGGGAAGAAATAAACATCCGCACAGGTCGCACACGTATTCCTCAGGTATGATCACGCGCTGCCCTCCTTTTTCTGCACTTCAACGGTCCATGCAGAAGCCTTCTTACCGCTATAACCGATCCTGTGGTGACAATAATCGCCCTGATGCGGGCAGGAATTCTTGTCTGAATCGATGTGCCGACTACCTTTGAAGCAGTGAAATCTTGTATCCACTATAGCCTTTTGAATCCCCTACATGTTATGCCTTCAGGCCGTCATTGTCAATAGAACGGAATCAGCCCCTCTATTCAAAGAATTCGGAGAGGATCATTGCGAAATTCTTCTGTATCGCCTTTCGCCCCTTCAACATCTCCCCGTGGCCGGGTATCAGGTATTCAACGTCGAGGCCGGACAGCTTTTTGATGCTCCCTGCCAACCGGTCCGGGTCTCCACCCGGCAGGTCCGTTCTGCCCACCCCGAGGTAGAAGACGGTATCACCCGATATGAGGACTTTTTCCTTCGGCTCATACAGGCAGATGGAGCCGGGCGAATGCCCCGGGGTCGCGATTACCAGGAAGGTTTTATCTCCGAGGGTGAGGGGGCCTTCGTTCAAGAGCAGCTTGAACGGTCGGCCGGGCATCTGTGCGCCCGTGGCGAGGAAAAGCTCCTTGCCCTCCTCTTGCATGTACACATATTCCTCCTTGCCTATGCCCCGGAGCACGCCCTCGTCGAAGAGCTCTGTCGCCTCTATATGGTCCGGATGGCCATGGGTAAAGAGGATGAGCTTCAGGCGTGCCATATCGACCCCGTCGCGCGCTGCAGCCCCCGCCACATTGTTGAAGAGGTGGGCATGACCCGGATCGATGAGGGTGGGTACGGGACCGTCGATAAAAACGGTGTTTGCGTTATTCTCCTGCATGGACAGCCAGGGGTAGAAGTAAAAGTCCTTGAAAATCCTCATGAGTCCTCCTTAATCAGGTATGCTTCGGGATCGATGTCCGTGTTCTCGAAGGTCCTTAGCTGCCTTCCGTGAAAAAGTGCGCTGCCCTGCATCGCGGGCGCGAGCTATGAGGAACGTTCTTCGAGGAACTGCATGCCCGTGTTTTCACCGGGGCCCGGCAGATGTTCTACCGCCTCGGACAAGAGGAACGTTCGGGAATTGATCCATTCCTTGAGGATCGTGGCGATCTCTCTTGCTTTTGAATAGCTGGAGAGGGGGAAAGCAGGTATCTCTTTTCCGTTTACGGTCACTGTGCCCGATTTCAGTTGCCCGTAGCTCACCTCGCCGAGACTCCGGGGGACCCGATTTGGATAGTCGTTCCCATAGTCCACTACCTGGGCCAAGAGCTCTTCATCGCTCCTGGAGGTGAAATATGCCATCTCTTCATCCAGCACCGGGATCGGAATGCCTACGCCTACAAACATCGTGGCGCCGTAGCCTACAAAGCTCGCACCCTTCAGGAACCGAGGGTTCATCAGTTTGGCGTTGCCCGTCGTCGCGATCGTCCCCGCCCCTGCCTTGACCAGGCCTTCCGGTGTCCGGGATGCGTCGGGGTTGTGCTGCGTCCCCCTGCCTGCCACATAGCCGACGCCGCCGCCGAGAAATATCCGCGTGCCCAGCCCGATTGTCCTGTAAAGGGGGTCCTTCAGGAGGGGAGAGAGCTGCCCGGCGCTGCAATAGTTCGCGTTTCCGATGTGGGGTTTGAGCAGCCCCATGTAGGTGTGGATAACCCGGTCGGTTACATTCACCGCCACATTATAATTCTGGTACGAGTTTCTTGGGTTGTAGAGATAGGCCTCGTTGACGGTATACTTGTCGATATAGGTCTCGATCTTCTTTCTCGGATAACAATCCGTGCCATACGCGCTTGCCACAAGCCTTATATGCTTCCCCGCCACGAACTCCTCGATCACGTGGCCCCCTCCGTAGCGGAATTCTCCGGGGTACACCTTGTTCCGGGGATCATCATCCGGCATGGCGGTGGCGCCGATATAGATGTCAACGGCCGCGATCCCGCAGTAACAGGGCACGTCGTTGAGATAGCAGGCGCCTCCCCCTACCTTGATTCGAGGTTTCGAGTGGCCGACGTTCATAAACATCCCGCTCGAGCACATAGGGCCGAAGGTGCCTGTAGTCACCACGTCAACCTCAAGGGCTGCGGCTTTTGTGCCCTTCTCCCTGACAAGCTCTACCATCTCTTCGGCCGTGAAGACGACCACCTTGCCTGCCTTGATTCGCGCGTTTATCTCTTGAATGGTCTTCAAATCGCGTTACCTCCGGTGTGCTCGAACAGCTTCACTCCAGGCGCCCCATCTGCACAGGACGCGCATCCCGGAACCCGGGACGCTCCCCACGGTGCGCCGGTTCGATATAGTATAGCAGAGACGGACGCCGAAGTGTGAGCGGCCCTCTAAAGCGGCGTCGTTCCCCTAAGTGATATGTATGTTGAACGTTATCTCTGCTTCGGACCTTCTTCCGTAGATCGGTGTTGCCTCTTCATGACGACCACGGGCCTGAGCGGCTATTCCCGCCCGTAAGAGCGCTTCTCCGGAAACCCTCTGAAAATGACCTTCAATCATCCGCAGACCAACAATACCGGCAAGCGCGGATTTGCAAAGACCCACCCCCGTTCCGAAACAGAGGCAGGGGGTAGGAATCGACTCCTTGATATTGTCGGGTTTCAAGGCGTGAAAACCGTCGACGCGAATGACTGCGCCGTTCGTGACCCGGTAAAGGGCAAAAAACACCTCGCCCTTTTTCGCGTCGATAAGCGGGCAGAGGTAATAACCTTCCATGAAGTCGAAGGGAAAGGCGAGGACATCGGGGGTAGGGATGCCGAAAAGAGGGATGGCGAGACCTGCGACAAGACCCTTGCAGAACGCCAGAGCGACCCTGACGCCGGTGAAAGACCCGGGGCCGAGCGTCACGACGAGCGCAGACAGGTCCTTGACTGCGACCCCATGGTCTGCGAGCATCTGAGAGACTTTGACGGGCAGCACTTCCGACGAGTGGCGCTCCTCTCTCGAGTGGCGCTCCTCTATGAGCCTGTCTTCCGCGCCAAGGACAAGGTTGAGAAAATCCATGGAATTGTCGAGGCCGAGGAAAAGCCTATCTGACATGAAAAATCCTCATGACATCATTGAAGGTCGCGAGCACCATGATGCACACGAGGATGCCGACGCCCACTTTTTGCGCGACGTCAATGGCCTTAACCGGGATCTTCCGGCGTACGACCAGCTCTATAGCGGAGAAGAATATGTGGCCGCCGTCGAGGACGGGTACGGGAAGCAGGTTTACAATGCCCAAGTTGATGCTGATCAAGGCAAGGAAGAAAAGAAAACTGCTCTTTCCTGCCTTTGCCCGTTCACCCGCCTGTTGGAAGATCAATAGGGGACCGCCCACATTCTTTGCGGAGATACTGCCCTTTATCAGCTTCCCGATACCCACGATCGTCAATTCTGTGAGGTTATACGTATCGACGACAGCCTTTGAGGCTGCACCCGTGACTGATTCCCTCTTGATCTCGTTGGCGGGGGCAACTCCTACAATCATCATTTTGCCCACGGTCTCGCCGAATACGTTCTTTTCGTCGTGAAGCTTCGGGGTGATCCATACGACTATGAGCCGGCCCTGCCTGTCGATCTCGAATTTCAGGGGGTGGAAGTCGGAGCTGCTGACAATCTTTTGCAGCTCACTCCATTTATTGATCCCGCGACCGTTTATCCGGGTGATGACGTCGCCCGGCTTGAGGCCGGCGTCATACGCAGGCTCCCCTGTCATCACCTGTCCTATCTCCGTCCTTGTCGAAGGGGTCGGGTATCCTGTGAGGAAGATCACAAAGAACACGGCCAGCGCCAGAAGAATATTGAAGAAGGGACCGGAAAAGGCGATCAGAATTCTTACCAGCGGAGGCTTGTTGGAGTAGGACCGCGAAGCCTCTTCCTCCGTCACGACGTCCTCGGCGGACTCACCGAGCATTTTGACATACCCCCCCAGGGGGACCGCAGAAACGGCGTACTCTGTCTCGCCTTTTTTGAAGCTCAAGAGCTTCTTGCCGAAGCCGAGGGAGAACGTGATGACTTTCACTCCTGCGAGGCGGGCAACAAGAAAATGGCCTAATTCATGGGCGAATATGAGTATGCTCAGGACGATGATGAAATAGAGCAGATTAAGCATTGATCCTCCTCAGGCGGTCTTCCAGGTAGTCTGCAGCCCACCTGTGTATCTCCCAGATCGCATCCAGATCATGTAGTTCTTTCACAAAAGGATGGTTGGCGAGCGCTTCTTCGACCAGGCGAGGCACATCGGTGAAGCCGATCCTTCCCTCGAGAAAGGCGGCCGACGCAACCTCGTTGGCCACGTTGAGCGTGACGAGCGCGCTATCACCTGCGTTGAGTGCCTCATAAGCCAGTCTGAGCGCGGGGAACCGCTCGGTGTCGGGCGCATAAAACGTGAGCTTTCCGCACTCGACAATGTTCACTTTCCCAAAGGGTGCGCTTCTCCGCTGTCCTCCGTTCAAGGCGAAGGCAATGGGAATCCGCATGTCCGGGCAGGCCATGTAAGCCAGCAGGGAGCCGTCTATGAGCTCTACCATACCGTGGACAATGCTCTCCGGATGGACTACGACCTTGATCTTTTCCTGGCTCATACCAAAAAGCCAATGCGCCTCGATAACCTCGAGCCCCTTGTTCATCAGGGTCGCGGAATCGATGGTGACCTTTTTGCCCATCTGCCAGGTAGGGTGGCAGAGCGCCTGCTCCGCGGTCACGCATCGGAGCGCCTCCCCGGAAAAGTCCCTGAACGGCCCGCCGGAGGCCGTGATCAGGATGTTCTCTATCTCGTCCTTCCCCAGGCCTTGCATCAACTGGTAAAGCGCGGAGTGCTCGCTGTCAATGGGCAGGAGGGTGGCGCCTTCCTCTCTTCTCAGCCTCGATATCAGCCTTCCCGCCATCACGAGGCTCTCCTTGTTGGCCAGGCCGAGAACCTTGTGCTGTCTGAGCGCCTCAATCGTCGGCTCAAGCCCGGCGCTTCCGGGCAGGGCATTGACCACCATCTCCCCGTCCGCCCTGACGAGCTCCTTTACGCCGTCCGGACCGATGAGCTTCCGGCTGGCGCCGAAATCGACCCCCCCGGCGAGCTCCCCTTGAAAGAGGCAGGCAAAACGCGGCTTAAACCTGCGAATCTGCTCGTTGAAAAGCTGCACGTTCTTCCGGCAGGCAAGGCCGACCACCTCGAATTCGTCTTGCCGGCCCTCGACCACGTCCAGCGTCGATCTGCCGATGGAGCCAGTGGAGCCGAGTATGATGATCCCCTTTTTCATTACCGCATACCAGAAAAATAATAATACATAAAAGGCGCCGTAAGGAGAAAACTGTCTACCCTGTCGAGCAGACCTCCGTGACCCGGAATCAGGCGGGACGAATCCTTCACCTCGCACGCCCTTTTTGCAACGGACTCCAGTATGTCTCCGAGCTGTCCGAGACCGCCGATCACGAGGCCCATGCCGATGGAAACGGGGAGGGTCAAACCCAGCCTGCCTTTGAAGAGGAGCGTCAGAAACGCCGCTCCCGCCAATGCGCCCAGGAGTCCTTCGTAAGTCTTCTTCGGGCTGATAAGGGGCACGAGCTTGTGCCGTCCCATGCTCTTCCCGAGGAGATACGCGCCTGTATCACTTGCCCATACGGTCAAAAGGAGGACCGGGGGCAGGAAGCGATCGATCTCTTTCAAGGAATAGAGGAAGAAAAGGGGCAGGGCAAGAAACACTTCCGCGAGGATGAGCACGGTGACCGATCTTCCGATTTCGCCGCTCCGCGAAGAGGGCGCAGATACCGGGACCGCCATCCTGAACATAAGATAGATTGCAGGCGAAAAGAGAAGCCACAACGGGTAAAGGGTCGCGGCGATATAAAGGGGGATGAAGGTCGCGGCCGCAAGCAGGGTGACGACGATTGAGTCGGCCGTCCGCGCCATGGAAGCAAACTCAAAGGTCGCCATCACGAGCACGATTGCCAAAAACAGGAGAAACAGCTTCGACGGCAGAAAAAGAAAGAGGAGCACAATGAGGGGGCCGAAGACCAGGGCGGAAAGCAGCCTTTTCGTAAGATCCCCCACTCAGATTTCCTTCAGGCTGCCGAATCTTCTTTTTCTTACGGTGAAATCTTTCAAGGCTTTCCGATATGCGTCCCCCCTGAAGTCAGGCCATAGCGTTTCCGTCACATATATCTCCGTATACGCCATCTGCCAGAGGAGAAAATTGCTCAATCTCATCTCTCCGCTCGTTCTGATGAGAAAATCGGGATCAGGCATGCCTGCGGTATACAGGCAGGCGCTGAAGCGTTCTTCATCTATGCGCGTCGTTACACCTCTTACCGTCTCCTCGGCGATCAACCTGGCCGCCCGGAGGATCTCCTGCCTCCCGCTGTATGAGAGGGCGATACTAAGGAACAGGGACCCGTTCTTCCCGGTTTTCTCCATCACGCCGCCGAGTTGCTGCTGCAAATGCCCGGGGAGGTCGCTTATGGCGCCTATCGCGTTGAATCTCACGTCATTTTCCATCATCAGGGGTAGTTCTTTTTCGAGGTAGACACCCAAAAGAGAGAGGAGCGCCTCCACCTCCTTCTTCGGTCTTGTCCAGTTCTCCTTTGAAAAGGCATAAAGGGTGAGGTAGGGGATTTGCAGCTCCCTCGTCGTGGTCACGACATCCCTCACCGATTCTATACCGGCAATGTGCCCTTTGATTCTGGGAAGCGCCCGGCTTCTCGCCCATCTCCCGTTACCGTCCATGATGATGGCCACATGGCGGGGAAGCTTTTCTTTCTTCAGGGTCATAATACTTCTCAGATCTCGAGGATCTCCTTTTCCTTCTCCACGTAGATGCCTTCGGCTATACCGATATACCGGTCGGTGGTTTTCTGAACCTCCTCCTGGAGCCTGAAGGCCTCATCCTTCGAAAGGGCTTTCTCTTTTTCCATTTTCTTCAGCTTCTCGTTCGTATCCCTTCTCACATTACGCATGGCCACTTTCATGGTTTCGAGCATCTTTCCGCCCAATTTCGTCAGCTCTTTTCTTCGCTCCTCAGTGAGTCGCGGGAAAACGAGGCGGATCACTTTCCCGTCAGACATGGGGTTCACGCCTAGATCCGATTTCTGGATCGCCTTCTCTGTCTCCCCGAGGGACGATGCATCCCACGGCTGGATGGTGATGGTCCTGCTGTCCGGCGCCGAAATGGTCGCCACCTGGTTGAGGGGGGTAAGCTGGCCGTAATAACTGACCCTGATATCTTCGAGGAGCGAGATCGACGCTACCCCGGTTCTCAGCTTTGATAAGTCTTTCTTGAGGGTGCCTATCGATTTCTTCAATCTCTCCTCAAATTCTTCCGTCACCGCATCAGCCATATTCACCCCCGGATATCATAGTGCCTACAGGTTCGCCGAGAACGGCCCTCCCCATGTTCCGTATGTCTCTAAGGTTGAAAACGATTATGGGCAAGCAGCTTTGCATGCAGAGGGATATAGCTGTGGCGTCCATCACCGACAGGCGACGCTCCAGCACTTCCATGTAGGTGATTTCGGGGAAAAAGACCGCATCCTCATGCAACTCCGGGTCCTTATCATAGACACCGTTCACCCTCGTGGCCTTCAGCAGCACCTCTGCGCCAATCTCGACGGCACGAAGAGCGGCGGCCGTGTCGGTAGTAAAAAAAGGGTTGCCCGTCCCTCCGGCGAACAGGACGACCCGGCCCTTCTCCATGTGGCGAATTGCCCTTCTCCTGATGTACGGCTCGGCTATCGCACCCGCGTGCAGGGCTGTTTGTACGCGCGCGGGCACGCCCATATTTTCCAGGTTATCCTGCAGCGCAAGGGCATTCATGAGCGTGGCGATCATACCCATGTAGTCGCCGGTGACCCGGTCGATACCCTGCTTTTCAGCCCGCATGCCTCTGTAGATGTTCCCGCCGCCGATGACGACAGCGATATCGACGCCCGTCTCCTTGACGCCCTTCACCTGCCCCGCAATGTCCCTCATGGTTTCGGGATCGATACCATACCCCTCTTTCCCCATGAGGGCCTCACCGCTGAGCTTGAGAAGAATCCTCTTATACGCCATGCTATGCGTCGACCGTCTCCCCCAGTTGGTACCTGACGAATCTCCTCACCACTATGTTTTCCCCCATCTTCGCGATCAGGTCTTCAAGGAGATCCTTGATGGATATATCAGGGTTCTTTATGAAAGGCTGCTCGAGGAGGCAGACTTCCTGGTAGAATTTTTCCAGCTTCCCGTCGGCGATCTTGTCGAGGATCTTCTCGGGCTTGTCCGCTTCTTTCGCCTGTATCCTGTAAATGTGCTTTTCCTTGTCCCTTACCTCAACGGGTACGTCCTCCCGCTTTACGTAGCTCGGGTTCGCTGCGGTGACCTGCATGGCCACATCTTTTGCAAACGTCTGAAACTGATCGGTTTTCGCAACGAAATCGGTTTCGCAGTTTATCTCCACCATGGTCGCGATCTTTCCGCCCATATGGATATAGACCGCAACCGTGCCCTCCGTGGCGGCCCTCCCTGCACGCTTCTGGGCTTTTGCAAGGCCCTTCTCGCGGAGATGGTCTACGGCTTTATCCATGTCTCCATTGGAGATCTTGAGGGCCTCCTTGCAATCCATCAGGCCGACACCCGTTTTCTCCCTCAATGTCTTCACGAGTTCTGCGGTAATATCCATCAATAGCCTCCCTCTCCTTCCTCAAAGACACCTTCAAATTTTTCCCCAAGCACGCTCTCGTCGATAAACGGCTTCGGTCCTTCCTTCTCTTCTTCCTTGCCCTGGAACTCTTCCACGTAGAGCGCCTTGCCTTCGAGCACGGCGTCGGCGATCTTTGAGGTGATCAGCTTGATTGCCCTTATGGCGTCATCATTTCCGGGGATAATGAAATCGATATCATCGGGATCACAATTCGTGTCGACGATGCCGACTGTCGGGATACCCAGTTTTCTGGCCTCGTTTACTGCAATATACTCCTTCTTCGGGTCTACGATATAGATGGCGCCGGGCAGCCTGTCCATATCTTTTATGCCGCCCAGATGCCTTTCGAGCTTCGTTATCTCGCGGTCTATGCTCAAGGCTTCCTTTTTCGGCAGCACTTTAAAGACATCGCTGCTTTTAAGCTCCTCGTACTTCCGAAGCCTGTCGATGCTCTTCTCGATGGTCTGGTAGTTCGTGAGCGTCCCTCCCAGCCACCTTACGTTCACGTGGAAGGCGCCGCTCCGTTTCGATTCTTCAACGATCGCCTCCTGGGCTTGTTTCTTGGTGCCTACAAAAAGGACGTATTCGTTCCGGGAAGCCGTGTCCTTAACGAAATTGTAGGCTTCTTTGAACATTTTCAGTGTCTTTTGCAGATCGATAATGTAGATACCGTTTCTCGCCCCGAAAATGTACGGTTTCATCTTGGGGTTCCAGCGTTTTGTCTGGTGTCCGAAATGGACGCCGGCTTCCAGCAATTGTTTAATGGTTAAATTCGACATCGACCCTCCTGGTTTTATCTTCCGCCTTTCGCGCTTCGGCCTCAAGACACGAAAAATGTGCACCTTTGAGCCGATTGAAAGACGTGCAGAATGATGAGCAACGTGTAGTATACTGCAAAAACGTGCGTTTCTCAAGAGTCTGCTGTTTTCTCTTTTCCCTACCGGTGCACGAACAAGTGAAAAAACGCTCGTTTAGTGCCATTTTTTACTGCATTTTGCCCTCTTTTTACCCTCTTGTGCACGCATTCTTCACTCACCGTCTCACCAACCCCTTTAGGATCCCCTTCTCTTGCAAGCCTTGCCGAAGGGGAGTGCACGATTCTGCACGATTCTGCACGGTTTAGGGGGGGTGGGTGAGCGGGCGGTTTACGCGCACAGCTTTGTCGCGCCGCGTCCTGTGAAGCTCGACGTACGAAAAAGTACGCCTGCGCTCCCCAGGACTTGCGCTTCGCGCTCTGCATCAAAAATCGCCTCGCCCCCGCTAGGAGGAGGGGTTCCCGGTCGGGCAGATAGCAGCGCCGTCGTCCGAAGGGCGTGAGTCGGGGCTCAATTGTCAAAGAGCGCGGCCGGTTTACGGGAAACAGGCCGTCAAGGGCTGACCCCATGACCTTCCGGACACGCCCCGGCGACCGCGCCAGGCGCGAAAAGACCCCGGCCGCATACACCACCCGCCGCCCTTGACTCCACCCGCCCAATCGGCTTATCATTACACCCAAGATGCCCGCTGTTCTCCTAAAAAACACGCTCCTCTCCCGCCCTTTCATACAGCGCATCGCCCTCCTCGCCAGGGAGGAGGCGGCATCAAGCGCCCTTGTCGATATCGTGACCCATTTTGAGAAGATGAGGGCCTTCGCAAGTGAGATCCACACCGAGCTTCACCTTGTCAAGCCCATCCTGAAGGTGCTCGGTTATACGTTCGAATCAAAGCCCCAATTCTTCGAAGAAGGGATCAAGGGCCCTGACTTCGCCCTTTTCAAATCGGAAGAGGAGCGGCTGAAAAGCTCCCCTTTATGGGGCACGAAGCCGTACTATGAGCAGGTGCTCGCCGTGCTCCTCGTGAAGCGCTACGGGAGGAACCTGGAGGAAGGCATCAGCGGCTTTTACCTGGATTTCGAAAACCGGATACCCCTCTACCAATCCATGTACCTGGCGAAAAAGGCGGGGGTGCCCTGGAGCATACTCACAAACGGCAAGAACTGGCTGCTCTTGAAAAGACCCTTCGCCTTTGAAAAGCCCCTGATCGAGATCGACCTGGAGCAAGCGGTCGTGGCTGATGACGGCGATGCATTGCACCTTTTCTACCAGATTTTTTCCTCCACCGGTCTCGACGCCACCTTGGCCGTGTTCCTCGAAGAGGAGCGGAACGAGCTGATCGCCTTCCTTAAAGAGAAGCGCCGGTCCCTTGCGAATCTCTTCGAAGCCGGCAATAAGACCGACGTGTACGCGATGGCGGCGCCCCTCTACACCCACCTCTTTCCCGGCAGCAGTCTCAGCCGGACCGCACAGTACCGGCAGCAGACGGTGAGCGGCACGGCGTTCACGCCCTCCGGGGAGCCGGGGCCGGCCAGGGAGTATGACCAGGCTGACCTATTCACCTATCTCCTGGCAAGAGGGACGGAACCCGAGGAGAACCCGGAAGAGTCTATCCTCAGCAGCATAAGCCGGGACAGAACCAAGGACAAACTTCTGTCTCTCAGAATACTCGACATGACGCCGGGCTTCGGCAATGTGTCGACCCGCCTTGTGGAAACAATAGTGTACCTCTCTTTCCTGCTCCCCTATAAAGAGAAGCGCGGCTTCGTCGCCGAATGGGAAAACGAAGGACTCCTCCATAAGTTTGTACTCAGCCAGGTACTGTATGGCGTGGAAAAGTACCCTTTCCCCCTCGATGTCCTGCAAAACTCGATGCTCTCCCGTTTCAATGCCCCGGGCGTTAACTATAGATTGGGGAATCCTCTTCTCGGCATGTCTCTGGGGGAGCTGTTCGGCTCACCCGGGGATAAGGGCCGGACGGGGCTTTTTTCGAAAGACCCCGATAGCCTGATGTCGCGGCTGAAAGAGATGCACCGCCTTCACGCAACGCTCTCGGACAGGATCAAGGAGGACGCGCCGGTAAAAAGCGAGATCGAGGCGACACTCGCCGTCTACCGGCAGCGCATTGGAGAGATCATGGACCTGATGACCGCTTCGTGCTTCGAGAAGGCCCTTGAAATGAAGAAAATTGGTGAATTACTTTATTGCATAGACGGCGATGAGGAGATATGGCAGGCGGCAAGGGTCGCAAGGTGGTACGTCTCCGCGAGGGAAATGGCCGGGAAAAAACACTTCTTCCACATGGAGATCGAATTTCCCTTCCTCCTGAACGATGGGTTCGATGTGGTCTTTATCCAGCCGGCCCTCAATTACCTCTGGGACGAGCAACTGCCGGCCTGTGAAGTAACAAAGGCGTATATCAAAAGGGCTATGGCGTACCTGAAACAGACCGGCGTGATCGTGCTCATGGGCGGCGGCCTGAACGAGCTGGTCCCCGAGCTGAGGAAATCAAAACGATATGCCGTTGAAGCGAGGGGGAGGACCGTCATGGTCAGGAGGCGTTGACCACGATGAACCCGAGCGATGTGCGACAGGACGGGGAGGGTGGCACGTGAAAATCGGTCTGATCAGTGATACACATGGCTCAGTCAAAGGTTTTCAAAAAGCCCTCGACGGGCCGTTTCGCGACGTCGAGATGATCCTCCACGCGGGGGACGTGCTCTACCACGGCCCCAGAAACCCGCTCGTGGACGGCTACAATACCGCATCCCTGGCCGGGAAGATGAACAGTCTGCACGTACCGCTGATGATCGCCAGAGGGAACTGCGATGCCGATGTAGACCAGCTCGCCCTCAACGCACCCCTTCTGTCCCCTTACGTGTTCCTTCACATCGACCAAAAAAGCATCCTCATCATTCACGGAGAGCACAAGAACGATGAGGATTTCGAAAACCTGATCAGGCGGTTCGACCTCGCCGTCCTCGTGCACGGTCACAGCCATACGCCCCGCATCAAAAAAGTGGGGGGCAGCCTGATCATCAACCCCGGAACGCCCGCTATCCCCAACCCGTCAAGCCCCTTCCAAAAAACGGCAGGGGTTCTTGACCTGGCGAAGGGCACTGCGAGGATATGGGATATTGAGACCGGGGATCTTGTGCTCGAAGACGCCTTCGACGTGTGAGCAGCAGAGAAATAAGAGGTACCGGCCGGGAAAGCTTCACAGCTCCACATTCAACCCATCTTCCCCGAGAAGCAGGGGCGCCGGCAGCACACCACGGAATTCCTCCCAAACGGGTGAGAGATGGGACATGATGACGCGCTTCGGTTTCGCCTCCCGAACGATCATCAGGAGCGCGGGCAGGTTTAGATGGCCCTGCACCTTCTGCTCCGGGAAGGAACATTCGACGACCAGGAGATCGGCGTGTGCCGCGAGTCCCGCAAGGGCGGGCGAGTAGTCGGTATCGCCCGAGAAAACGACGCTTTTCCCCCGTTCTTCGATGCGCACCCCGATACTCTCTTCCCTGTGGACCATAGGGGCGGTCACGAGCGAGACCGCACCGATGCGCACGGTATCCCGGGGCACGGCTTTCATTGTCAGGCGATAGTCGACAGGAACTACCCAGGGATACAGGCGGGAGAGCCTTCGGAAGAAGAGCCGTATCCCCCGCCCGCCGACGAGAAACAGGTCTTTTTGCCTTTGCCGCTCTCCATAGTTGCAGGCGAAGAGGAGTGTGGCGAGGTCGACGGTATGGTCGGGATGAAAATGGGTGAGGACGATTATATCGATATCGTTCACGTCATAACCGGACTCCAGAAGTCTTCGGACCACGGAGGGCCCCACATCGATCAGTATGTTTCCCGCCGAGGTGGAGAGCAGACAGGAGGAAGACGATCTTCTCAGGGAGGGCGTCGCGGTGCCCGTGCCAAGGATTTTGATCTTCACGGATCAAGTATAATCGACAGGGAATGCAAAAGAAAAGGGGAAGGTGCAAACGTTGGCGAAAACACAAATTCTTATTGACAATAAAGGCATTATAGCTTATATGAGAAGGGAGGGGCGGTGTAGCTCAGACGGTTAGAGCATGCGGCTCATATCCGCAGTGTCCGGGGTTCAATTCCCTGCACCGCCATATTGATAGAGTTTTACGGTTCCTGATCGGTTTGCCAAATCTTGAGGAGAGGTGAAGGTAATGACGAAAGCAGATTTAATTGCCAGTGTTGCATCGGATGCCGGGATCAAGAAATCGGTCGCGGAAAAGGCACTCAACTCCTTCATGGACAACATTCAAAAAGCTCTAAAGAATGGAGACAAGATCACACTGACGGGTTTCGGCACATTTCAATGCACGGAAAGGGCTTCCAGGACAGGCAGGAATCCAAGAACGGGGAAAGAGATCAAAATCCCTTCATGCAGCGTGCCAAAATTCAGACCGGGCAACAAACTCAGGGAGGCGTTGAAATAGAAGTGTCTCGGAGGAAAGAGCCTTTTCCGGTCGCTTTCCTCATCATACTCATGGCTGCGCTCATCTGGCCGCACTCTGCTCAAGGCGCCGACCGGAAGGCAAAGCGGCAGGCGACGAGACCCGTCTCTTCCGCCCCGGATATGATCGGGGTGAACGATCTGAACCTGCAGGACTACGTGAAAGCCGGGGAGGATCAATTGAAGAAGGGGAGGACCGATGAGGCCCTGAGCAGTTTTCATGCCGTTTATCGCTACACCGATGACAACCTGAAGTTCATGGCATGCGTCAGGGAGGCATACGAAAAGGCGCAGAATGACCCCAACCTGGCCCAGAACCAGAAGGAAACGCTCTACCTGAGGCTGCAGCGTCTCGCAGGGCTCACCGCCCGTTATACGAAATTGAAAGGAGAGTCTGCCTACAACCTGGGTCTTGTTTATTCAAAGAAAGGGGATGCGGCCCAGGCCAGGGGATATCTCCTCGACGCATGCCGGACTGCACCCTTCTCGCTCGATGCGGGCTCGCTCTGGATGAAGTCGAAAGATCTTTTTCTCAGCATCTCCAATCTCGACGGCGAGTTCTAACACCGCCTTGCTCCATGCGTCAGCCCATGGCGGGCATCGATACCTTCAGGAAGATCTTCATGACATGCGTCTTCTCGCCTCATACCCGTCTGAGGCGCTTCAGGGCGAGGGCAAAGGAGTATTCGTACAGGTGAAGCCCTTTGCTGACAGCCACGATGGAGCCGTCCTGCACGCCGATCTCCTGGCACATGTATTCCTTGAGGAGCTGGATGGCCGCAAGGTTTGACGGAAACCCGGCCCACAGGTCCCAGCTCCGAAAATAGAGCACAAAGTGCAGGCGGCCATCCGCAACGCGGGTATCGATCAGCCGCAGACAGGGGGGGTCTTCGAGGAGGATATCCTGGGGCATACCGACTTCCATGATAGCCTGGTTGGTCCCATGCGTGTTCTTCCGGTAGATATCGATCACCTCCCGGACCGGATTTACACCAAGAGAGCATTCGCGGCCATTTATCGACACCTTGGGGTTGGTGAGCCTCTCTCCGTACGTATAGACCTCGTTTTCTCTTTTTCTGTCGGTCATCAGGTATTGCAGGTAACCCTCCACATATTCCATGCTCGTGGGCGGAGGGATTCCAAGCTCGACGGGGATATCGGGGATCAACGGCCTTGTCCCGGGATATTTGACATTGACCATGATGAGGTCAAACTCTCTCCTTTTCACCCCTTCAAAGGAGCCCCTCTCCACCTCGTATTCATGAACGCCGTCACCCTCGAAAATCTTGTAGATGCATTGAAACCATGCATCGGCGAGGTCGCGTGCCTCTATCAGAACCGGTTGCATCATGCCCCCTTTGGCGCGCGCTGAAAAAAGCGGCGCCAAAAACGTTTGAAAAACTATACCCGAAAATAGTATCCTAAGGCAACGTGATTTCGCGGGAGAGCGTATGTTCGTAAAACAGGTGGAAGTTGGGAGGTTTGCGGTCTTCGCTTACCTGGTCGGCTCGGAGACGACAGGAGATGCCCTCGTCATAGATCCCGCAGCCGATGTGGAAGGGCTGGTGAAAGAGGCTGAAAAGAATAAGCTGCGAATAAAGTACATCGTTAATACCCATTCTCATATTGATCACGTAATGGGCAACAAGAGGATGAAAGAGCTGACCGGCGCCAAAATCGTCATTCATGAAGCCGAAGCGCCGTATTTGAGTCAGCAGGCGGCGCACCTCATGCACATGTTCAACGCGGAGCCGTCCCCACCCGCCGATATCACCGTCCGGGAAAACGACCTCATCACGGTCGGCGATATTTCCCTGAAGGTGATCCACACACCCGGCCACTCTCCGGGGGCCATCTGCCTGTACACCGACGGTCTCGTCTTCACCGGTGATACGCTTTTTGTCGGGGGTGTGGGGCGGACCGACCTGGAGGGAGGCTCCTGGCAGGTCCTCGTCAATGGGATACGCAACAAGCTTTTTACCTTGCCGGATACGACGGTAGTCCTTCCCGGCCACAATTACGGCGAAGCTTCGAAGAGCACAATAGGGATGGAGAAGGTGCATAATCCGTATGTTGGTTCACGGTAGTACTCACAAAGCGTTACTCGTAGTCTTTTCCCTTTTTTTCCTTTTTTCCTGCCAGACGGCACCCCGGACAGGCAAACCTGGCGAGCTGCAGCCGGCCGTCAAGACGGTGAAAAAACAGCCGGTCATCGCCCTTGTCCTTGGAGGGGGATCGGCCAAAGGCTTTGCCCACGTGGGAGTGCTCAGGGTGCTGGAGCAGGAGAAGATACCCATCACTATGATCATCGGCACAAGCGTGGGGAGCCTGATCGGAGGCTTATACGCGGCAAACCCGGACAGCTTTCAACTCGAGTGGACTGCCTTCAAGATCGAGCGCGGCGACATACTCGATTTCTCCATAGCCTACTCGAAGTTCGGCCCTGTCCAGGGTGCTCGGCTGGAGACGTTCGTCGAGCAGCATGCCAAGGTGAAGCGCGTTGAAGAGACGAAGATCCCTTTCTATCCTATCGCAACCGACTTAAACACGGGCGAGACCGTTATACTGGAGAAAGGCTCCCTTGCAAGGGCGATCCACGCCTCCGCCGCGATCCCGGGCATTTTCGTCCCGGTGACGTTCGGAAATAGAACTCTTGTTGACGGCGGGGTGACGGACAACTGCGCGTGCGACATTGCCAAGGCAAAAGGCGCCGATATCGTGATCGCCGTCAGCCTGCAAAAAGACGTGAAGACCTACCAGATCGACTCCCTCATCGATATTATCGCCCAATCGATAAATATCATGATGCGCGAGTCGAGCAAGGAGAAGATGAAGGGCGCGGACGTGCTGATAGAGCCTGAGACGAAAGGCGTCTCATCTTTTGACTTCAGTCAGAAGAAGCTCTTGATGGATGAGGGCATCAAGGCCGCGAAACAGGCCATACCGCGCATCAGGGAGCTTATGGCGCTCAGACCGGTAACGGCGCCATAGCAGGCAAATCCTAAGGCTCATATGATCAATCCTTTTCTTTTTCCTTATCTTGACATGAAGACATCCGGGTCACTCCGGTCGCACCTTTTCGACCACGCAGTCAAGGTCCCCGCGAAAGAGTCTTACCGACACCTGATCCCCTTCCCGGACCTCGGCTGCATCTCTTACCACAGCGTGTGTGTCGCCCCGCACGGTGATGCTGTACCCCCTCTTCAGGATATTTTCAGGATTAAGGTCGTCGAGCCTCTGGGCGGCCGCTTGCAGCCTCGCCTTCCGCTCGGTGTAGAGGGTGGAGAAGGCGGTGGAGAGCGTGTGTGAAAGCTCATCGAGATACATCTCGTATCTCATGAGGAACGTCCTCTTTTCCTTCAATGCGACCGTTTCTTTGGCAAGGAGGAGTCTGGCGCCCTGAAGCAGTTTTTTCATGAGACTGACGAGCCGCTGCCGCCCGCCGAGAAGCATCTCCACCAATTCTCGTTTGTCCCTGACGACCACATCGGCGGCCGCAGTCGGCGTCGGGGCCCTTACATCGGCGACAAAATCGGCGATGGTGAAATCAATCTCATGGCCGACACCGGATACTATGGGTATGGCGGAAGCGCAAATTGCCCTTGCCACGGCCTCTTCATTGAAACAGGCAAGGTCCTCGAACGAGCCGCCTCCCCGCCCTATGATGATCACGTCCACATCCTTTTCCCTGTTGAAATACTCGATGCCTGCCACGATCTCTGCGCATGCCAGATCGCCCTGCACCCTGACCGGATATATGCTCACGTGCATGTTCTCGAATTTTCCGCCTATGGTCTTCAGCATGTCCCGGATCGCCGCCCCGGCGGGCGACGTGATGATGCCGATCCTCCGGGCGAGAAAGGGCAGCGGACGCTTGCGGGCGGCGTCGAAGAGGCCTTCCCGAAACAGCTTTTCCTTGAGGAGCTCGAATTTAACCTGGAGCAGACCCCGTCCCTTTACGTTGATCTCGTCAGCGAGGAGACGGTATTCACCCCTTTTTTCGTACACGTCGATCCGTCCCTTGCAGATGACGGCCGTTCCATCCGCGACGGGGCCATCCCGGTATTTCTGGTTATAATTGAACATGACCGCCTTGAGGCTGGATAGATCGTCTTTGAGGGTGAAGTAGAGATGGCCTGAAGGATAGACCTTAAAGTTGGAGACCTCGCCTTCTACGATCACCTCCCTGAACTGCCGGTATATGCAATCGCGTATGCGCGAGGTAAGCTGTGATACCGTGAGTGCGAGGGTTGGCCATTCTCGCGGGTATTCCATCTACTTTTTGAAGTACTCCGCGACGATCTTCATCGCACAGTAGTCGCCGCACATGCTGCATACATCGTCGTGGAGGCTCCTCTCTTTCCTGAAGGTCTTTATTTTCTGCGGGTCTATGCTCATCCTGATCTGACCGGCCCAGTCGAGGGCCTTGCGGTACCGGGACATCTGCTCGTCTCGCAGCCAGGCGCTCCTGTTCCCCCGCGCTAAATCGGCCGCATGGGCGGCAATTCTCGCAACCACGACCCCTTCCCTCACGTCGTCGACCGTGGGCAGGCCGAGGTGCTCGGAGGGGGTCACGTAGCAGATGAAGTCGGCGCCGTAGTAGCCCGCCAGCGCCCCTCCTATGGCCGAGGTAATGTGATCGTATCCCGGCGCGATATCGGTGACAATGGGTCCCAGCACATAAAAGGGCGCGTCTTTGCACAGCTTCTTTTCGAGCACTATGTTTGCCTCTATCTGATTCAGCGGCACATGACCGGGTCCCTCTATCATCACCTGGACGCCGTTGCGCTGCGCCTCCTCACACAATTCGCCGAGGATGAGCAATTCCTGCACCTGCGTCCTGTCGGTCGCGTCCGCGATACTCCCCGGCCGGAGGCCGTCCCCGAGGCTGAGGGTCATATCGTAGTGCTTGGCAATGGCGACGAGACGGTCGAATTGCTCATACAGGGGGTTCTCTTTGTTGTTCACGATCATCCATTCGGTGAGAAAGGCACCGCCCCTGCTGACGATGTCCGCGATCCTTCCCTGTTTTTTCAGCCTCTCGAGCACGCTTCTTGTCACTCCCGCGTGGACGGTAATAAAATCGACGCCGTCTTCTCCATGTTTCTCGATCACCTCGAAGAGTTCGTCGGGCTCCATGGCCGTGATGCTGCCCTTTTTCGCTACCGCCCCGACCGCTGCCTGGTAGATGGGCACAGTACCCACGGGCACGCGGGCATGGCTCATCACGATCTTACGTATCTCGTCGAGGGGTCCGCCCGTGCTCAGGTCCATGACCGTATCAGTCCCCGCCTCCTCGGCCACGCGAAGCTTCTCGATCTCTTCCTCTATATGCACCCTTTCGGACGAAGTGCCTATGTTGGCGTTCACCTTTACCGTGAGCCCTGCCCCCACGCCCTTGGGGGTGAGATTCCGGTGCCTGTCGTTACTGAGGATAACCGCCTTGCCGGCCGCCACGAGGTCCTTAAGGGCCTCAGCCTCTATACCTTCCTGGCCGGCGACGGTTTTCATCGCGTCGGTGACATTCCCCTTCCTGGCCTCGATCAGTTGATTATCCATGTCGTATCATCTCCATTTTTTGTAACAGCTCCTGCGGGTCCCTCGCGAAAAGCCTTATGATCGGCTCTTTTCCCACGTCTCCATGATCATAGATAATGTCGGGCGGACCTTCTGCCTGCCTCAGCGCCGCTTCCATGAGGAAGTCGAGACTCCTGCCTTCCGTACCCCTCACCCCATCCGGCTCCTGCCTCCTATCCCAGAACACCACGGATAACCCCGATTTACGCGCCCTTGCCACAAAGGCCTCATCATATCTGATATCCACGGCCGCGCGTCGATAGGGATAATATTTCATATAGGTAAGGCATGAACGGGCCACATGGGACGACACCCCGAACTCAGCCGCTCCTTTGAGATAAATCCTTCCGTGCCTGCTCCCGATCCGGCCGGGAAAGGCGGCGACGTCTTCGGTCGTGTGGGCCCCCCTCAAGGCATAACCCATGTTTAACTGGACGGCCGGGATCAGTTCCACCATGTTCAACTCCTCCAGGCGCGCCGCTGCTTCGTGCATTGCCTGCAGAATATGCCATTTTTCCGCATCCCGGCTTATCGTGTGGCTGGGAAAAGCATAATAGTACGCACCTTCTCCCGGCTGGTAACTCTCAGGAAGCAGCCCGTCTATCAGTCGCTCCGTCTCGAGAAAAGCCTCTCTTACCGGATAACCGGACGCCATAAACGCACAAAGGCTGGACGAGAAGATGCAGCCTGTCCCATGGACCACCCTTTCGATCCTTCTCCTTTTGTAGGTCGTCGTATGTGTCCCATCGAACAGGAGATCGACCGGATCGAAGCCAAGATGGCCCCCCTTGAGGAGCACATGCTTCGGCCCTTTTCGCGAAATGGCCCTGGCGGCAGCTTCCATTCCGTGAACGCTTTCGATCCTGGCCTTCACCAGGATTTCCGCTTCATCCAGATTGGGCGTCAAGGATAATCCGAGCGGTAAAAGCCGCTCCACGAGCGCTTTCAGCCCGGCCTCCGTGATCAATCTCACGTTGTTCTTCGCGGCAATGACCGGGTCGAGCACCACCGGGACCTCTTTGCGGGCGGCAAGGAACCCGGCTACCCTCTCCACATGGGGTGCGTCCGGAAGAACCCCGACCTTGATCCCGGAGAGCAAAAACGCCTCTCCCGCCTTTTCAAGCATCTGTGAGAAAACCGCTATCGGGACCGGGACTACCCCATCCGCGCCTGTCGGACCCTGGACCACAAAGCTCGTGGGGACGGAAAGGCCGTGCAGCCCCAGGGCGGAGAAGACCTCCAGGTCTTTCGTGATGCCCGCCCCGCTCGATAAGTCATGTCCGGCGATAGTGAGCACATACTTCATTGAGTTCTCTTTGCAATGGGGCCCTCTGCCGGCTCCGCCGTCATTCCTTGACGCATCATCTCCTGCCTGCTTGCGCGAACTCCCTATACTATAGCACTTGTCATCCCTTGAATACAGTGGAAACGGGGCGATTGTCACGGCAAGCGCATTTGGAAGGTGTCTACCCGCCGGACCGTATGACACCCGTTCCCTCGCACGCAAAGCCCTCCGCTCCCGACCATCGTCGGGGTACCCAGCTCCATATTGCCTTGCTGGGTCGCCCGGCGTCCCTTCGCTTGCTGCCGGACGGTGAGAACTTGAGCG
>Ga0187856_1000142_pt1 | contig 69290 bp, 66 predicted proteins | sample June2016WEW_8_40_FD_132443 | JGI IMG/M metagenome (GOLD analysis project Ga0187856, IMG submission 132443) | Peatland microbial communities from SPRUCE experiment site at the Marcell Experimental Forest, Minnesota, USA - June2016WEW_8_40 | ecosystem: Environmental > Terrestrial > Soil > Wetlands... | reverse complement strand
TCAGTATGCCTTCGACGCAGGCCGATACAAGACGCAGGACACCCTATCGGTCGGGGCCATGTTTCTGTTCTAAAGCAGTCGAGGACGCCCTCCCCGAATGAAACCCGGGCGCCCTCTCCTCCCAGGGGCCGGACATCGATGCCCGGCCCCTCCAAAAGTGCACCGGCGCACAACCAGCCTGAATAAAGCAATGGACTGCGGGGACCTCCCCGGCGACATGGTCACCACGTCGGGCTCCGGGCTCGACCCTCATATCACGCTTCAGAATGGTGAAAAGATGGTGAACGTGCTGGAGGTGAATCTGGAACTGCGCACGCGGTATGGAGCGCCCTAGCCGGCACTTCTTTTTGGACCTGCCAATGCATGTTTTGAAAAAACCGCTTGACAGATATCCTGAGGGGCATTACACTTCATTAATCAGGAATGATTCCGCTTTGAGTAAGATCAGCAAAGAGTCGATAATCGAACAGCTCAAAGAAAAGGGGTTGAGAATTACCCCTCAAAGATTGGCTATCATCGACGTGCTGCTTGAGCTGAAGCCTCTGCATCCCGGCGCGCGCCTTGTCTATGAGGAGGCAAAGAGGAAAAAGGGGAGCTTGAGCCTCTCGACCGTCTATGCGACGCTTAACGAGTTTTCCCGTCACGGCATTATCAAAACGCTTCAGTTCGATCGGATGGAAAACCGTTACGAAGGGAATCGTGAAGAACACCTCAATCTGATCTGCGAAAAATGTAACAAGATAGTCGACTACATTGCCCCCCTTGCTGTTGACAAGAGGGAGATAGAGAAGAACACGGGCTTCTCGATCACTGACGCGAGGTTGGAGTATTACGGCATCTGCCGGGAATGCGACCTGAGAGGACCGGCCGGAGAAGGACTGATTCCAGGGAAGAGACAGGGAAAAAGGGCTGGAAAACAGCACACTAAAAGGAGGTCATAATGACTGAGAAACACCTTACGACCAACCAGGGGGTTCCGGTGACGGACAACCAGAATTCTCTCGCCATCGGTGAAAGGGGGCCTGTGCTCCTGCAAGACGTGCATTTCATCGAGAAACTCGCCCACTTCGACCGCGAACGCATACCGGAGCGTGTTGTCCACGCAAAAGGCGCGGGTGCCCACGGCTACTTTCAGGTGCACCAGAGCATGGCAAAGTATACAAAGGCGCAATTCCTTCAGGACCCGAAGAAGCAGACGCCCGTCTTCGTCCGCTTTTCCACCGTGGTCGGTGCGAGGGGGTCGGCGGATACCTTCCGCGATCCCAGGGGATTCGCGGTCAAGTTCTATACAGAGGAAGGGAACTACGACCTCGTCGGCAACGACCTTCCGGTCTTTTTCATCAGGGATGCGATCAAGTTCCCAGACATGGTCCATGCCTTCAAGCCGGCGCCCGACACGAATATTCCTACCAGCTCCTCGGCAAACAGCCGGTTCTGGGACTTCATCTCCCTCTCTCCCGAATCGATGCATATGATCACCTGGCTCTTTTCCGACCGCGGCACGATAAAGAGCTACAGGAAGGTTGAGGGCTTCGGCGTCAATACCTACGTATGGGTAAACGCCAAAGGCAAAGCGGTCAACGTCAAGTATCACTGGAAGCCGGCGGCCGGCGTGGAGACCATCGACCGGCGGGAGGCGACGCGCCTTGCCGGGGAGGATCCCGACATCGCCACCAGGGACCTGTATGACACGATAGCCTCGGGTGTGCCGGTTGAATATGAGCTCAAGGTACAGATCATGGAGATGGCCGATGAGTCAACACAGAGTTTCGACCCCCTCGATGCGACAAAGACATGGCCCGAGGACAAGTTTCTCCTGATGCCCGTCGGGCGGATGGTGCTCAATCGCAATCCGGAGAACTATTTTGCCGAGGTCGAGCAGGCCGCCTTCTGTCCTGCCTCCATTGTTCCCGGTATCGAGTTCTCCGCCGACAAGCTCCTGCAGGGGCGCACATTCTCCTATGCCGACACGCAGCGGTACCGGTTGGGCACCAACTATCTAGAATTGCCCATTAACCGGCCCCTGGCGCCGGTGAGCAACAACCAGCGTGACGGATCCATGCAGTATGCCCCTTATGGGGGCGGGACCGTCAACTATGAGCCGGCAAGCCTCCAGGGCGGCTCGCCGCGGGAGACCGGGGAGGCGGGAAACCCTCCCGCATTCCGGGTGGAGGGTCACATGGTGCGCAAGAAGATCCCCCTGACCGACGACTATACTCAGGCAGGGGAACGCTACCGGACCCTCGGCACAACAGACAGGGACCACCTGGTGGATAACATCGTCGATTCCCTTGGAAAAGCGGATATTGCCATCCAGCGCCGCATGGTGGACCACGTTGCGAAAGCCGATCCCGAGTTCGGGAAGCGGGTGACCGCAGGGCTCAAGCTCTAGCGGACAAGGGAAGTGGGGAGCGTATAAAAAAGATAGGGAGGATACCATAGCATGGCAACGTTAAAGGGATATTGCTGACATCGGAACCATGGAGCGGGAGCATGTGCATGTGTGGCACGGCGTTGCGCGCGACGTCCATGGTATTTCATTCAAGGTTTTACTCCTTATCAAGTCCACTAGCCGGAGGGTGCCTGGGCGTCCATAGAATTGCCGTCTGTATGGTCTGATCTCAATAAGGCGTACAGCACATGGTCAACGTAGTGGTCATAGAGCCATTCCGCCTCACGGAGGATTCCTTCAAGCTTGAATCCGAGACGTTCAGGAATCGCGCGGCTGCGAGTATTCCCGGTAGCGCACTGAATTGTGATGCGATTCAGTTTCCATGTAGTGAAGGCATGGGAGACGAATGCACGACAGGATGCCGTCACGATACCCTTTCCCCGGTGAGCCTCATCTAACCAATAGCTCAGCGCAGTCGAGCGGTTTGCCCAATCGACATTCACATGGTAGATCATTCCACAAAGATGTCCTTCGAACCAAATACCGGCACAAAATCCCCTGTTATTTGCAAACTGTTGGAGCCATCCGGCAATAAACCGTTCGATGTCCGCTGCCGACCGCACGGTATCAGGAAGCCAGGGGTGCCATCGCCGCCAATATCCCCGGTTGGAATCAATGAGTGTGAAAAGCTCGTCGCCGTGCCGACGTTCAAGCAAACGCAACTCGGTATGTTCACCAACTTTGTGGAAAAACGTTTGTCACCCCGAGAATTTTGCACCCGGGCGAAGCTGCCTCCGATTCGAGGCGACTACGCCGCTTTGGGCCATGATTGGTCCCACGGAATCACGTGCCGTCAAAAACCCATTCCCGTTGGAGAGCCGCCTCGTGAGCCGAGACCGCCTCTTGGGTTGTTATCCGGTCCGGAAGCACCTTTTTTGCACTCTCCAAGAGAGCCCGGGCCGCATTTTTTCCCATCCGGCCATGTTGCCCCGGAGAAATCGGCATCGGAGAGGTCGGCCCTGGAGATGTCCGCGCCGGACAAGTCGGCGCCGGAGAGGTCGGCATGAGACAGATCGGCGCCGGAGAGGTTGGCCTTGGGCAAGTTGGCATTGGTCAGCTTGGCGCCTGACAGGTTGGCCCCGGAGAGTTGGGCATCAGGCAGATTCGCACCTGTGAGGTCGGCACCGGAGAGATTGGCGTTGGTCAGCGTGGCGCGGGAGAGATTGGCGTTTCGCAGGTTGGCATTGGACAATTTTGCATCCGGCAGATTGGCGTCGAGCAATCTGGCGCCGGCGAGCCTCCTGCCGGAGAGATCGGCGGCGGGCAGATCGGTATGAGATAGGTCGCAGAACGGGCATTGCCCTGTTGCCGAGAGCTTATCGAGATCTTCCTGCTTGAACCCATAGGACACGCCGGAAACGAGAAATAACGCGACGAGGGCGAAAGCGTGGATGGGGAGACGTGCGCGTTTCTTCATCATCAATCCGTACCCCTGTGCCAATTCCATTTTCCCGTCGAGCCACTCACACCCATAAACTCGGGCCGGGCCTTCCCCGATTTTACCAGACCCCCTCGTCACTTTTCCGGCCCCTTGCCCATACGCCTCCATATAGAGTGATACGAGTGATGGTCATATGTCAATCTCTTTTAGACCCTCTCCCCACCATTCTCGCGCGGGTCAGGGAAGAGACGCACAATAGTGTCGAAAATCGCGCCCGGTGGACGGGCAAAAATGTCGAGGGAATGAGGATCGTGGGTGGGAAAGTCGACTCGTCCAGGGTGCCCTGATGAGCCGCAGGGCTTTTCCTGATATTTCTCTCTAAAGCGAGTATACTATGGGCCGGTCGATTTTACCCTCTTCGTTTCGCGGATAGTCAAGAGATCGGCTGATACGGATCACAATCGCTTCTCGATTCCTGACGATATCACCAGCACCTACCCCAAGGACTGCAAAATGGCGACCGTGGCGGAATTCATCGACGTCAGGCAACAAATTGAGGCACTCGTCAAACAGGTAGCGCTGCTCACCGAGCGGAAAGTAGCACTCGATTCAGCGCAGAGGCTCGAACACGCAGGCCAACTGCTGGAGACACTCAAGACCATGGCAGACAACGATGTGCAGGTGGTCTGCGTCGGACGCCTGACGAGAGAACTTGCGACCCTTCAAAAAAAGGTCGGGTCGTTGAAAAGCGCCAAGCGGGTCATGAAAAAACAACCGGTTGCCTAGGTCTCCCGCCGGCCCGGGTGCCGAGTTCAAAGTGCCTCATCCTTAGCTCGCGCTGAATGTGGCAACCAACGTTTCCAGCCCGTCCCATCGGTGGTAGGCCTCATCCGGCCCCTTTTCCAGGGCCTCCAGCCGGTCGTTGGCCGCCTTTCACCCAACAAATGCAGTTACCGTTCTCGCACCTGTAATGTGAGGCCCAAGAAGGCTTTTCCTTACTGCATCCCTTGCTAAAAGTTCACTCAAGGAGTAGTTTATTGTCACGTGCGCGGCGGTCGCTGGAGAGAAAAGCTAAAGAGGACCGAAACCACGACAAAAGAGACGGCCGGTTCTCGTTTCACGAAGGAGTCACTGTGGAAGGGAAATCCTATGCTCTGCTGGCGGCAATTCTTGTTTTGCTGACCCTGGCCGGCTCATCGGGGGCAGGGGCGGCAACGATTGCCGCGGGATCGAACTTTGTCGCGGCCGTTGCGTCCGCCGGCACCCTCTCGACATGGGGCGGCAACGGAAGCGGTCAACTGGGTAACGGCACGACGACCGGTACAAGCACACCTACGCAGGTAGGAACAGGCACGACCTGGAGTGCTGTTGCCGCGGGATCGGACTTTGTTCTGGCCCTTCAGTCCAACGGCACCCTGTGGGCCTGGGGGGACAACAGCAGCGGCCAACTGGGTAACGGCACGACTACCGGTGAAACCACACCGGAGCAGATAGGAACCGGCACGACCTGGAGTGCTGTTGCCGCGGGATCGGACTTTACCGTAGCCCTTCAGTCCAACGGTACCCTGTGGACCTGGGGGAACAACGGCAGCGGCCAACTGGGTAACGGCACGACCACCAGTGCAAGCACACCTACCCAGATAGGAACAGGCACGACCTGGAGTGCTGTTGCCGCGGGATCGGACTTCGTTGTGGCCCTTCAGTCCGACGGCAGCCTGTGGGCATGGGGGGACAACAGCAGCGGCCAACTGGGTAACGGCACGACCACCAGTGCAACCGCACCTACCCGGATAGGATCCGGCACCTGGAGTGCTGTTGCCGCGGGATCGGACTTTACCGTGGCCGTCTCCGCCGGTACCCTCTGGGCGTGGGGGAACAACGGCAGCGGCCAACTGGGTGACGGCACGACTACTAATGTAAGCTCTCCCGTCCAGATAGGAATAGGCACGACCTGGAGCGCTGTTGTCGCAGGACAGTCCTTTGCCGTGGCCCTTTCGTCCGGCAACACCCTCTGGGCATGGGGTGCTAACGGCAGCGGCCAGTTGGGTAACGGCACGACTGCCGGCGCAATGGTTCCTACCCAGGCAGGAACCGGCACAAGCTGGGACGCTGTAGCCGCGGGATCGGACTTTGCCGTGGCCCTCCAGTCCGGCGGGACACTCTGGGCATGGGGAGACAACAGCAGCGGCCAGTTGGGTAACGGCACGACTGCCGGCACGAGCACGCCCGAGCAAATATTGTCGGGTTTCACCGTGGGTCCTACGGTTACGTCCACGGTTCCCGCGAATGGCGCAACCGATGTCGAGGTAGACTCCTCGATGCAAGTCACCTTCAGCGAGGCCATGGACCCGACATCCATCACGACTGCCACCTTTACCCTAAACAGGGGAGTGACGGGCTCAGTCGGCTATGATGCGTCAACCAATACAGCCACATTCACCCCATCGAGCAATCTGGATTACTACACTCTCTATACGGCGACGATCACCACGGGAGTCAGGGACGCCAGCGGCAACAACATGACAGCAAACTATACCTGGACTTTTACCACGGAGACGAAGAAGACAAGGTCCTGCTTTATCGCCACGGCCGCATACGGGTCGTATCTCGACCCCCACGTGGCGGTTTTGAGGACTTTCAGAGACACCTACCTCCTGACAAACAGGGCAGGGAGGTCTTTTGTCGACTTCTATGATCGGTGCTCACCTCCCCTCGCGAACCTCATTGCAAGGCATCCAGGCTTGAGGACGATGACGCGGTGGGCCTTGACCCCCATAGTCTATGGGATCATGCATCCTTTCGTATTCGGACTTATTCCACCACTCTCCTTCGTCTGGATTTGCCTGGAGAAAGGGAGGAGGAGGCGCAAGACCCGCCGATCTTCCTGCCATAACTCAGGATAACAAACACGTTGACGCGAAGCCTTTTGGCCGAGGGGTATTATGCCGCAAAGGCACAAAATCACGAAAAGGGGTGGCCTATGGTGAAACACGTGGCAGCAACCGTTGTGCTGGTGCTCATTGCCCTCAGCTATGGCGCCGCGAGAGCAAATGATAGCCACATGATGACAGACGAGCAGCTTCTCTCCATGCTGGGAAAGCCCGATGTAGTCATCATTGACGTGCGCACGAACTATGACTGGGATCACAGTAACGCAAAGATCAAAGGGGCCGTGAGGGAAGAAGGCATGAAGTTCGGTTCCTGGATGAAGAAGTACCCCAAAGACAAGACAATCGTCCTTTATTGTGCCTGAGTGAACGATGCAACGAGTGTCAGTTTGACACAAGCATATCTAAAAGCAGGCTACGAGAACGTGTACTATGTGAAGGGTGGCTGGGACGGCTGGGTCAAGGCCAAGTATCCGACGGAGCCTAAGTAGCCTTTTTCATCTATCGCTCCACTTTTCCGGTAGCCTGCGCCCAAGAGAAACCCAATGACGGCTCTGCCGGGATGAGAAAAGGAGTGTCATTGACAGCAGGAGAATTGCCGGGTCCAGATAAATGCTCCACGACGCCATGGTGGATCCGATAGCCCCGAAACAACCGCATTCCACATCGATCCCCCGCGAGAGCAGGATAACCTTGGTAATGAAAAAAGAGATGCTCAGCAAGGCGATGCCGAGAGCGGACAGACGGGTGAGCACGCCGAGGAGCAGGCCAATTGCGCAGGCGAGCTCGATGAATGGGAGGGCCCATCCGAAGCCGATTGCCAGCGGTCCCGGCAGTATGTCGAAATTGTATACCATGGCGACCGAGTAGTGTTCGATATCCACGAGCTTTCCAAATGAGGAGACAAGAAAGGTGACGGCCAGAACCAGACGGAAGACAAGTATCACGTACCGGTTTTCGAGGAACCTGTGTCGAATGGCGCCGCTCCCATCGATGGTCGCTTGTTCCCTTATGACATACCTCCCATGATCGATCAAGACACACGCCGGCGGAGCGCATGGCTTTCCATCGCGCTGTATGATAACTATTATACTACCAAGTCGGCCTCGAAGCCCCATTTTTGTTGGCGCTACCTGCGCCGCCACAGGCGGGCGCGAGGGAAACCGCTGCGTCTTCACCATGAGCGAAAGCCCTCGCATGGCAGGGGTGGCCGCCGCGGTCATGCTCCACGAGAAGCCCTACGAGAATTACTGGATCGCGGGTGACGACGACTATGGCCATGCCCTCGCCGACGTCCTCTGGGGCGCCCTCAAGAAGCCCGAGCCGACCCTTGTGCTGGTGGGTCAGCCATGGTGGAAGGCGGGAAGGAAGTAGCCGGGGGACGGGTGGAAAGTGACGAGAGGACAGGGGAAGCGGCCTAGACGAGGGAGAATATAATCCTTCCTCCACGCACCTCCCTGCGCAAGGCGCCTTTCCCCTCAAGGTATTTCAAATGAGCAAAGGTCTCGCCCGTTGCGAGAAGCTTCTGCAGGTCGGGCACCGAGGCCCAGGAGTCGGAATTGGCCACATTCCAGGTTATCCTGGATGCTACCTCGTAGACGTCCTTGCCGCCGTCTTTCAGTTCTGCCATGATCTCGGAAGCCCTCGCTCGATGATGCTCCCTCAACTCGTCGATCCTTTCCCGAAAACCGGTAAAGGGGTCATGATGCCCCGGCAGGACGAGCCGGACATCAAGGGGATAGATATGGTCGAGGCTCTGCAGGTAGTCACGTAGGGGGTCGTTCACATCGATGCGTGCCTGGATCCCGGGCGTTATATCGGCAATGAGGTGGTCTCCCGCGAGGAGAAGCCGGCTCGTTGATTCATAAAGGCAGGTATGGCCGCGGCTGTGCCCCGGCGTCGTGACGCATCGAAACCGATAATCCCCGACCCTGAGCTGGTCTGCGTCTTTCACGAACCGGAAAGGCCAGACCTGCTCGATGTGCGGTCGCCGCGTCAACTCCGGCGGGAGGACTTCCCCGAGGTCGCTGTCCGGGAACCCGGTCAGCCGTGCGAACTTCTGGAAATCGGCAAACATTGCGCCCGATCTCACCGTTTCGAGCACCTCCGCTTCCCGCCTGTCGATATAAATGACCGATCCTTCCCGTATCAGTCGGGAAACCAGGGTGAAATGGTCAGGGTGGGAATGGGTGATAAAAAAATCGCTCCTGGCCGTATCGATGTCGAGCCGGCGCAAGCCCTCATCCATGGCCTGCATGCAAAGATCGAGGTCCATCCCGGTGTCGATGATCAGGTTGCGCTCCAGCCCCTTTACCACGTAAGCGTTGACCGACCCGAGAAGCGATGCAGGCAGGGGTATGGGAATCCTGTAAAAGCCGGACGCGATTTCTTCGACCATCAATTCACCGTCTCGCCGTTCAATTCAGGCGGCTCAGAGAATACCACCTGCCCGGCCCTGCAGGCAAGAGATTCGGCGGTGGACGGCTTTTCATAGTGACGAGTGATGAGCAGCCGGTGACGCGTAAAGGATTTAACGCAATCGGTTTCACCTTTCCGCACATTTGTCGATGAGCACTCACAGGCGAGAAGACGAAAACGCAGCCGCTACCCTCCGTAGGCCGCCACCTCCGGTTCTGCCTGACGATCCCGGTACGCCGCAATCAACCTTTGTCCTAGAATGCCGGACAGGTTTCTATAGATCAGAACACCGTCCGAAGGATAATCCTTGATTATGCGGATGATGGCCTCTACGGGCACCCTCGAAATGGTCGATTGGGTCATGCAGCGGGCTTGGGCCAGGTAACGGTGCGGTTTGACCAGGGCCGACCAGCCGAATATCTCACCGGGATAGTAAGCAAGAAAGCGCGTCTCTCGCGGCTCCCCTACCACGAGATCCACCTTGCCGTCTTCCAGCATATAGAAGTAGTGTGCCTCCTCGCCTTCCTGGAATACCGGCTCCTCCTCCCTGTAGATCTGCTTCGTCTTATGCCTTTCTATGACGCCCCTCGCGTCCGCGCTTATGCCGTCAAACAACTCCTCCTGTTTTATGAACATACTTACCTCCTTGCAAGTAAACATACGCGGTGACGACCCGTAACCCACACACATCCCAAATCCAAATATAATGTAAAACCGAAAAAGCAGTTTGACAAGAAGGAGCGGTGGCCGGCCTGTCGGCGCCCTTAATATTGTTAAGGCCGGCCTGTCGGCCCCCTTAATATTGTTAAGGCCGGCCTGTCGGCCCCCTTAATATTTCCCCGGTTCGGGCGAAAAACTTACTTATAAGGCTCTAGCTCTCTTTGTTCTCGAAAGAGGTATCGCGCCTTGTCAGGGAAAAGGTGCCACGAGGGGGGAACGATGGGTGCAAGAGGGCATGCCTATTTATCACGACGAAAGGTGTCATGAGCGCCACGACAGAAACATTCGGGCCGGGTACGCCCCTTTACAACAGCAAGATCATCCTTGCCTATGTCAGGTTCGCCGAGCGCCGCTGCGCCGGCGTCAATATGAACGAGGTATTGGCCTATGCAGGGATAGAGACCTACCAGCTCGGAGATGTGGACCATTGGTTCACGCAGGCGCAGGTGGACCTCTTTCAGGAAAAACTGGCAGAGCTTGCCGGGATCGGGGATATTGCCCGGGAAGCAGGCAGATATGCCGCGTCTTCGTCATCTATGGGGATCATAAAATATTACGCGCTCAGCTTCGTGAGCCCCATGAAGCTCTGTGAGATGATAGGGAAGACCGCCGGCTTTTTTACCAGGTCGGTCGTCTGGGAAACAAAAAACACCGGTCCGCGCACGGTCGAGATCACCGTGACCCCGAGGCCGGGCGCACGGGAAAAACCGTTCCAGTGTCAGAGCAGGATCGGGTATCTCGAAGGGATCTCCGAACTCTTCAAGTCCAACCTCCCCGTGGTCGAACAGACCGAATGCGTCTTTCACGGAGGCCGATGCTGCCGGTACGTCGTGACGTGGTCCGGGCCCCGGTGGGAGGCGCAGAGGAAGATGAGAAATTATCTCGCCCTGTCTCTCTCAGCCCTGTCTGCCGGCCTGTTCTTCATTTCCACTCCGGGTATCTCTGCCGCTTCCATGCTTGTGACGTTGGCCGTTGTCCTTGCGCTGTCGGCCAGGGCATGGCGCATAGAAAAAGACGAATTGTGCTCCGCGATAGAGAGCCTGAGGTCCGCGACGGAGATGCTCATCGAGAAGACAGAGGTACATCGGAACCAGGCCCGGCTAATGCAGGAAACAGGACACGCCCTGGCCAGGCAGAGGAGCATCGAAGGCATACTGCGGGAAGTGGCGCAGCTACTGGAAAAGCGTTTCGATTACGACCGCGGCATGATTCTTTTGGCCGATAAGGAGAAGCACGCGCTCAATGTCAGGGCCACCTTTGGATATCCCGAAGAACTGGCGCCTGCCCTTCAGGATATGGTCTTCACGACCGGGCCGGAATCACGGTCGTTTCTCATGCGATGTTTCCGCGAACAGAGGCCTTTCCTCATCAACAACGTGGACGAGACCGGGGACCTCCCGGCGTTCTGCGTGGAATTCACCAGGAAAACCGGGACAAAAGCGTTCATCTGCTGCCCCATAGTGTGCGCCGACGACGCGCTGGGGGTGCTCTCCGTCGGCAACGTGAAAGCAAAACGCCCCCTGCTCCAGCGAGACATCGACCGCCTCACGCAGCTCGGCCGGCAAACCGGCGGCAGCATCCGCAACCTCACGGCCAGGCAGGCGGATAAGGCGGTCAGGGAGAGCGAGGCCCGGTTCCGCGCCGTCGTGGAGAAGTCGGGCGAGGTCATCGCGCTCACCGATGCCCGGGGAAACTTCGTGTACGTCTCCCCGCCGGTGACCGCAGTCTTCGGCTACTCCCCCGAGGAATTCTGCGGGCAGCACCGGCGCATGCACGTCCATCCCGACGATTGCGGACGCCTGGCAGAATTTTCTGCCTGGCTGCGCGCGAACCCGGGGGAGACGAAGGAGCTCGTGGTACGCCTTCGCCATAAAAACGGTGCCTGGCGTTGCGTCGAGATCACCAGCCACAACCTGCTGGACGAGCCGGGCGTGCGGGCCGTCGTCTCCAACGTGCGTGACATTACCGACCGGAAGATTGCGGAGGAGACACTCAGGGAATCGGAAAACAAGTTCAAGAACCTGGTGGAAGAATCGCCGGTGGGCGTCTATCTGATCCAGGACGGGGTCTTCAGGTACGTCAATGCGAAGTTTGCCGAGGTCCATGGCTATGACGAGTCCGAGATGGTGGAGCGCATGACGGTCGCGGAGACGATGTTTCCCGCAGACGAGGCTTCCATGGAGGAGAAGACCCGGTGGGTGCTCGGGCAAGACCAATGCCGCACAAGGCAATTCAGGATAGTCACGAAAACCGGGCAGATCAGGCACGTCGAATGCTATGCGACCCGCACCATGTACCGGGGCCGGCACGCCGTCATAGGGACGCTGCTCGATATTACGGACCGTAAGGCCGACGAAGAAGCGCTGCGCTGGAAAACTACGTTCCTTGAGGCGCTCGTCAAGTCCAACCATGATGGAATCCTCGTCATCGACAGCCAAGGACGGATGCTCATGGAAAACCAGCGGACCGCGGACATATGGAAGATCCCCGAAGACGCCGTCACCGAGAAGCAGCGGATGGCGCATTTCTTGAGCATGGTCAAGGAGCCGGATCTGCTCCGAGAGAAGATTATCTACCATAAGGACCATCCGGACGAGTCCATGCGCACCGAGATCGAGCTCAACACAGGCACCATCGTCGACACCTCTTCGTCTCCCGTCATCGGCGAAGACGGGAGACGGTACGGGAGGATCTGGACCTTCCGCGACGTCACGGAGCTGAAACATTACTGGGATATGCTGGTAGACCTCTCCACAACCGACGGACTGACCGGGCTGGCGAACAGGCGGCGCTTCGACGAGTTCCTTGAGCGGGAATGGCGCAGGAGTGTGCGCGAGGAGTCTGCCCTGTCGCTCATTTTCATGGACATCGATTTCTTCAAGGAGTATAACGACCACTACGGGCATCTGGCCGGGGATGACTGTCTGCGCCATGTCGCGGGCGTCCTCGGAAGGCTGGTGCAGCGGCCCGGGGACCTTGTTGCCCGCTACGGGGGCGAAGAGTTTGCGTGCATCCTCCCGGGCACGGACCAGCAGGGCGCGGCAGGGCTTGCGGACAAGATCATGAAGAGCATAAACGGCCTCAACCTCCCCCACGTCGCTTCCCGGGCCGCGAGCCACGTCACCTTAAGCTTCGGCGTGGCAGCAATGGTCCCGGAAAGGGGACAATCACCGTCGGAGCTGATCCGCCTTGCCGACCATCTCCTTTACTCGGCCAAGAAGGGGGGGCGCAACCGGGTACATTGCTGGCGGCAAAGGACAAGAGCCAGAAAGGCCATTGAAAGATAGTGACCTTCCTTAATTATATGTCTTATAGGACTTATAAGACCTATAATTAAGGAGGCGGAGGTGGCGTGGATGGACGAAGATGAATGGGGTCGTGATCCTTCCGTGCGCAGCATGCGGTCCGTCTTTGCCGCCATCGAGGCGGCACAAAACCGCTTCCTCCATGGGCTCGGCGTGGGCCGCACCGACAAAAGACTCCGCCATTGGCGAAAGACGGCCCTCCATCTCTTCGAGCAGACCTGGGCAGTCGCCGCCGAGCGCGGGATGCCGCCGGCTGAAAAGGATGCAGCCGACCTGTACCTCTGCTGTCTCGCAAAGGTGCTCGGGACGTACGGGATCGAGGCGCCGCACCCGTGCGTGCCCGATAACCCGGGCGTGATACGTCTTTTAGAGGAAAAAGGGTGAGTCCGGTGATACGGCTTCGTCTTTTCGGCCGCTGCCGCATCTATCACGATCCGGTGAGTCCCGTGCTGCGGGCCCCGGCCCAAATCGGGTGGGATGCATGGTTCCGCACTATCGACCTCGTCACGCCGCAGCCTTTGAAGGGAGAGGAACTTCTGCGCAGGGCGCGGGGGTGGTGGACTGTCGAGCCTAATGACGTCTCCGCCCTCGTCAACCACTACGGCCGCCTGCTCGTCGGCCCAGAGGGCGAACTGATGGTCGAATGCGCGGACGACCAGACCATGGAGGCCCTCGCAGGGGCGCTCTCAGAGCGGTTCGGCGACCAGGTCCAGCTCGCCCCTTGAGCGGGGGATGGCGGCCCCCCTCCTCGCCATTCTTGACAACCACCCGGAAAAGCGGTATTTTCAAACGGTCATGAACCGGACGCTTCTTCTCAACACCACCTTCGAGCCTCTCGCGGTCGTCTCCTGGCAAAAGGCCATCACCCTCATGTTCCTCAACAAGGTCGAGGTGATCAGGGAGTACGACAGGGAGATAAGGAGCGTGTCGACCGGCTTCAGACTGCCTGCGGTGATCAGACTCCTCCGGTTTGTCGGGAACAAGCAGATCCAGGTGCGCTTCTCAAGGAGGAACGTGTTCCTCCGCGACAACTATATCTGCCAGTACTGCGGCGAGCAGTTCGATCCCGAGTATCTCACGTGCGATCATATCATGCCGAAATCGAGGGGCGGGATAACCGGATGGACGAATATCGTCACCTCCTGCATTTACTGCAATCTGAAAAAGGCCGACAAGCTTCCCGAGGAAGTGGAGATGGTTCCGAGAAAAAGGCCGGGCCGCCCGAGCGGCTCTTACGTGCTCATGCTGCATCTCGGCGCCGGTCCCCTCCCTGACCATTGGAAAGACTACGCATTTCTGAGGGATTAAAGATGAAAAGCATATGGGCGCCGTGGAGGATGGAGTATATTGCAAGTGAAAAGGACGCACGCGAAAACAAGTGCTTTCTGTGTATTGAGCCGGCAACCGATGAGACGTCGCTCGTACTCGCGCGAAAACAGACGGCGTTTGTGGTCATGAACCACTACCCCTACGCCAACGGCCATGTGATGGTGGTTCCTGTGAGACACGTGGGGAAGATCGACGAGCTGAGCGACGGGGAGCTTCTCGATATGATGGGTCTGGTGCGGGTCCTTTCGTCCCTGCTCAGGGAGACCATCCACGCGGAGGGGCTGAACATAGGGATCAACATGGGAAAGGCGGCCGGCGCCGGGCTTGAGGAGCACCTGCATATCCACGTGGTCCCCCGCTGGGTCGGCGACACCAACTTCATGCCGGTGCTGGGAGAGACGAAGGTAATATCCGAACACCTCTACGAGACATACCGGAAGTTGAAGGAAAAGGTGCATGAGAAGCTTCTTTGACCCTTCAGCGCCCGTGCTGACGCCGGCAGATCTCGTGCTCGCTTTTACCGGTGCGGCGCCGGAGGCGCTCCTCCTGCCGCGGAGGGCGGTCATCGTCTTCACCCCGGCCGACCTCGACCGGCTCGCAAGAGAGACCGGGGCGGAGCCCGTGCCCGTTTGGCGCCCATTCAAGCGCCTTTACAGGCCCCGAGGAAAAGAGACGGTCCTGGCGCGGTCCTGGGTCGGCGGGCCGGCCGTCGCCGCCCTTGTCGAAGAGCTCGCCACTTTCCGTGTGCGAGAATTCTGCTTGTGGGGCTACTGCGGAGGGATCAGCGCAGATGTCCGCGTCGGAGACGTCATCCTGGCGACCGCGGCGTTCAGGGAAGAAGGTGTCTCTTCTCACTACCTTGAAGACGAAGACGAGCTTGTAGGGTCGGAATGGGCGGCCCAATGGGAGCTGCCGTCGAAGAAAGCCCGAATTCTCGCCGGTCCCGTCTGGACGTGCGACGCCCTTTACAGGGAAACGGCGGAGAAGGTTGCGAGGTACGCCGAAAGGGGGGTGCTCGGAGTTGAGATGGAGGTGGCCTCTTTCTATGCCGTCTGCAAGCAGAAGGGCCTTAAAGCCATGGCGTTCCTCGTCGTATCCGACGTTGTCCGGCCCGACGGGTGGGAAAGCGGCTTCAAGAGCACGCAACTGCAAAAAGGGGCCGCGAGGTTGTCGGCCTACATCAGAAAATACGTGCTCGTCTGAACAACCCCTATCAATTGAAAAGGGCGTCTCCCCGAAACGGAGCGGACGGTCATCGATAATGCCCTGAAGGAACCAAAGAAGATCCTCTACCGCTTCCACGACAAGGTGTGCCCGAACTGCAAGAAGCGGTTCAATGCGAAGGCCCCGGTTCTTCCCAGAAGTCTCTACGGGAACAATCTCACCGCGCAGGTCGCCGTCATGCACTACTTCCACGGCATCCCCACGGGGAGGATCTGCGAGATGACGGGCATCAACGTAGGGAGCCTCGTCGACATCTTTCGCCGCTTGGGGAGGTACTTCCTGCCTGCCATGGAAGCCCTGAAGAATGCCTACCGGGCGGTGCTCCACACCATAAACAAAAGAAGGGCAGAACAATCCCTGGAATCGGTCTTCAAAGGAATCCTCGACAAGATTGCCGAGAACCCTGCCGTTGATGTTACCTCCCTGATACTGCCTGCTCCCGAGCAAGCGTGAAGGGAAACTGAGGGGTTACTCCAGTGACAAAATTTCTCTTGACAACAAGTCAGGCATTTGTTAAATATACTTATTAAGCGCTCGTTAAACAGAATCCTACTGTCGGCCGAAGTTAAGGGCGCGGAGATGGGTGAGGTTCAGGTGAACTTTTTAGCCATTGAGGAAGAGGCCGGAAAACAAGTGCAAGCGGCAAAAGTGGTGACCCCCTATGAAAAGGATAGATAGGCCTGAAGGCGTGGCCTGTGGAGCCTTATACTTCGCGTCCGATGACTTGAGCTTCGTTATGGGGCAGACCCGAGTGTCAGCGGAGGGCTTGTCACCGCGTAGAGGAACCGTATGCGCTTTCTCGAAGGCGTAAAGATTGTCGATTTTTCCCAGAGATTGCCGGGACCATACTGTTCGAGTATTCTTGCCGATCTCGGCGCCGACGTAATCATGGTGGAGAGGTCGGGAAGCCTGCCGCCGACCCGGTCGGTTTTCCCCGGCCTTTTTGAGCTTATTAACAGAAACAAGAAGAGCATTAGTCTTAACCTGAAGAATGATGAAGGAAGGAAGATTGCCCGGCAGTTGATCAAGGAAAGTGATGTGCTTGTAGAAGAATTCCAGCCGGGAGTGGCTACCAGGTTGGGTATCGGTTATGACCAGGTTAAGGAGATAAATCCTGCCATAATTTACTGCTCGATATCGGGGTTTGGCCAAGATGGACCTTACAGGGACCGCGTAGGGCATGACGTCAACTATCTGAGCCTTTCCGGCATCCTGTCCATCCCCGGTCAGTTTGATACGCCGCCTTCACGGCCGGGCGTGCCGATGGTTGACCTCACGTCAGGGATGTACGCCGCCATTGCCGTCCTCGCCGCGTTGATGATGAAGGAGCGGGAGGGAGCCGGCACATACCTCGATGTCTCTATGTTCGATACCATGATCACGTGGATGAGCGTGCGTGCGGGAAACTTCCTGGTCTATGGAAAAACACCGCAAAATGAGCACCTCTCCCCCCTCAACACTGTTTTTGAAACAAAAGACGGGAAGAACATTTCCTTGGGGCTCGTGGAGGAGCATTTCTGGAGAAAGTTTTTGGTGGCCGCCGACGAACAGAAACTTCTCAAGGACGAACGCTTTGCGTCCGCCGCCGGAAGAAAGGAGCACGGCAGCGAGCTTTTCGAAATCCTTAAAAAAATTGTAGCAAAGCGAACCTCACAGGAGTGGGAAGGGATACTCGATTGGCGAAAGGTCCCTTATGCGAAGGTTTATTCCATTGACGAAACAATCAATGACCCCCACCTTCAGGCGCGCAATATTTTTTCAGAAATTGACGTGGAGGGCCTGGGAAGGATAAGGGAAGTTTTGTTCCCTGTACAGTTCTCCGGCTCACGGCTGGAGATCCGGTTGCCGCCGCCAAAATGGGGTGAACATGTCGACGAAATCCTAAAACGGTTGGGCTATTCGAAAAAGAAAATTGCGAAACTCAGGGAGGAGGGCGCTATCTAGAGAGCGGTTTTCTATTCAGCATAAGATAATAAGGTTGATCGGAGGGGAGATAAGATGAAGCTCGAGGATATCAACAAAACAGCAGTCATAGGCTCTGGGGCGATGGGGAATCAAATCGCGGAGCTATTTTCCCGCCTCATGGGATACGAAGTCAATATCATCGACGTCAGCGACGAGCTCGTTCGAAATGGCATCAAAGCGATAGACTATAGAATGGAGAAATTTTTTGTTGCAAAAGGCAAGATGACCCCGGAGCAGAAGTCGACGATAATGAGGAGGATCAAGGGATATAGCACGCTGAAAGAGGCCGTGAACGGAGTCGATTTTGTAATCGAGGCTATCCCTGAGGTGATGGGGCCCAAGAAAGAGATGTTCAACAAACTCGATCAGCTTTTGCCGGATGCGCTCCTGACGTCCAACACCTCTACCTTGAACATAACGGAAATGGTGAGCGGCACAAAACGGCCGGACCGGACCGTTGGCATGCACTTCTTCAACCCCGTAGCTATGATGAAGCTGGTCGAGGTGGTGAAGGGGGCGCACACATCGAATGAAACGGTTGAGGTCGTGGTGGCCTTGGCCCGCAAGCTAGGCAAGGAGCCGGTCGTTTGTCGTGATACAAGCAACGGGTTCCTCGCAAATCGAGCTTACGAGGCGTTGAGAACAGAAGCGGTTCGGATGGTCTGGGAGAAAGTGGCTTCCCCGGAGGACGTGGATAAGGCCTTGAAATTCGGCTACAACCTGCCGGCAGGCCCGCTGGAACTTGGCGATCAGCTCGGCAGTTGGGGCAGAAGGTACGAGATGGAGCCCGACAGGATCAAAGAGCTGGGAGAGGCCGGCCGGTTGCACCCGTTGATAAAAACGATGGTGCGGGCCGGATATCCGGGTGGGTCCGGGAAGAAAGGGATTTATGATTTCTGGAAGGAGGTTATGTTCAAGTGGTAACAGAGAGCGGCGAGTTTACGGGACTTATTTACGAGAAGAAGGAGCACGTGGCCTGGATCACGCTGAATCGCCCTGAGTCGAAGAATGCTCAAGGTCCTTTTGAAAGACAAGAACTGGTGCGGGCCCTGGAACAGGGGCGTGATGACGACGATGTCTATGTCATGGTGATAACGGGGGCGGGAAAGGCTTTCAGCGCCGGCGGGGACATTGCCAATTTCCCTCGAAACCCCGTTGAGTTTATGGAAAAAATTGGCATGCAGGTGAAGGGCAAGAGACGACCGATCGAAATGACCAGAGAAATCCCCAAGCCGATCATTGCTATGGTCAACGGGCCCGCCCTGGGTGGCGGCTGCGAGTTAGCGATGGCATGTGACATTATTATCGCTTCTGAAAATGCCAGGTTTGGACAGCCGGAGATCCTCCTATCTCTGATCCCCGGCGGCGGCGGCACACAGATGCTGCCCCGTCTGGTGGGTGAAAAGAAGGCGAAGGAACTGGTCTTCACCGGTGAAACGATCAACGCTGAGGAGGCATTGAGAATTGGCCTCGTCAACAAGGTGGTTCCAAAGGAAACGCTTCGGGAGGCGGTCGGGGAGTTCGCGGCCAACCTTTGCCGGAGAAGTCCGATCATACTGAAGCTGGCCAAGCTGGCCGTCAACAAGGCATTGGAAACGCCTTTGTCAGTCGGCCTCGCGTACGAGGTTGACCTCTGCGCGCTCTGTTTCGGGACGGAAGATCTGTACGAAGGAGCGAAGGCTTTCAAGGAGAAGAGAACCCCCAACTATAAAGGTAAATAGGGAGGAGTGGGATGAATGCGGGAATTGTAGCCTATGGGGCCTATGTTCCAATATATCGGCTGAGCCGGGTGGAAATCGCCAAGGTTTGGGGAACCAGGATGGCGAAGGGCGAAAAGGCGGTGGCGAATTGCGACGAGGACTGTATTACGATGGCCGTGGAAGCGGGGATGGACGCGCTGAAGGGCGTCGATCCTTCTACGGTCGATGCCCTCTACTTCGCCTCGACGACTGCGCCCTATCGCGAAAAAAAATCGGCCGGCGTAATCGCTGCTGCCCTCGATCTAAGGCGGAACATCGTGACGGCTGACTTCGGTAATTCACTCGGCGCGGGCGCGAATGCGGTCAACGCCGCGCTGGACGCCGTGAATGCCGGGTCAGCCAGGAAGGCCTTGGTGGTGGCTGCCGACTGCAGAATACCGGCACCAAGCTCGGCGTTTGAGCTGGCACTGGGGGACGGTGCCGCAGCCCTGCTGATCGGTGCGGAAGAAGTGGCCGCGACGATCGTAGGCGGGTATAACCTGTCGAGCGATTTCATCGACATCTGGCGGAAGGAGAGGGGTGACACGTACCTCCACTCGTGGGAGGATCGCTACACCATTGAAAAAGGGTACACCCCACACCTGGCTGAGGCCATCAAAGAGCTATTCAAAAAAACGCAGGTGAAGCCGACCGAGATTGCAAAAGCCGCCTTCTATGGGCCTGATTCGAGAAGCCACGCCGGCTTGGGACGGATGATCGGCTTAACTCCCGAGCAGGTACAGGACGGGATGTTTGAGGTTATGGGTAACACCGGCGTCCCCTTCTTCATAATGCTCCTGGTGGCGGCCCTTGAAAAGGCGAAAGTGGATGAGCAGATCCTCGCAGCGAGTTACGGCGACGGCGCGGACGCCTGGCTTTTCAAGGTTACGGACAAAATAGAAGGCTTGAAGGGAAGACGCGGTATCGCGAAACATCTCGCCTCGAAGATGATGCTCGCGAACTACGGGACCTATCTGAAGTTCCGGAACTTGATGGAATGGGAGCGGACACCGCTGCCCCCTGCCGAATCCTCTGCGAATGTCTTTTACCGCGAAGGAAAGGCTCTTACACGCGGATACGGCGGAAAGTGCAGGGCGTGCGGCCATGTCCAGTTTCCGCCGCAGCGCCTTTGCATGTGGTGCCAGTCGAAAGACCAGTTCGATGACGTGAAGATCATTGACAAGATCGGGAAGGTATTTACGTACAGCCTGGATGAACGGGCAGTCTTTGCCCTTGACCTGCCCAACGTCATAGTTATCGCCGACCTCGAAGGCGGTGGACGGATCTATGGACAACTGACCGATAGGGACCCAAAAGCTGTCAGCGTTGGGATGGATGTAGAAATGACTTTCAGAAAATACCACGAGGGTTCGGGCTTTCATAATTATTCTTGGAAGGTTCGCCCGGTGAGATGCTAGGGAGGAAATATGGCGGAGAGCTTAAAAGACAAAGTGGCCATCATTGGGATGGGTTGTACTGAATTCGGTGAGCTCTGGGATAAAGACGTTGATGACCTGATCGTTGATGCGGTATCGGAAGCTCTGCAAGACGCACAGGTTGAGCTTAAGGATATTGAGGCCGTGTGGGCTGGAACGGCGCAGAGCGGGGTTAATGGCTGCTCCGTCTCCGCTCCGCTTCAGTTGCAGTATGTGCCTGTAACAAGGGTCGAAAATGCCTGTGGCACCGGGATCGAGATTGTCCGAAATGCGGCCCACGGGCTGGCTGCTAAGGTCTATGACCTGGTGCTCGCGGTCGGCTTCGAAAAGCTGAAGGACCTTGGCTATCCTGGTCTTCATCCGGCTAAGTTGTCCGACAAGTTCCACCCGATCTATCCGGCCGGAGGGACGGGACCCGGCCGTTATGCGCTCGCAGCTACCAGGTATTTCCGCCGTTACGGGCTTTCGGCAGAGGAGGGAAAGAGGACCATTGGCAAGATATCCGTCAAAAGCCACTATGCGGGCGCACGAAATCCCAAGGCCCACCTGAAGCGGGAGCTTACCCTAGATGATGTGCTGAAAGCCCCGATGATCGCCTGGCCGCTTGGCCTGCAGGACTGCTGCGGGGTAACGGATGGCGCCTCCGCTGTCATCCTCTGCCGGACGGAGGACGTGAAAAAGTATGCCCCCCACCATGTGGACGACTATGTCACGATCAAGGGTATAGGGGTCGCAGCCGGGCCCGGTTGGGGAAAAAACAAGGAAGACTACGACTTCACACACTGGGCGGAGACGGAGTATGCGTCGAAGCAGGCATACAGGATGGCAGGGATCACGAATCCTCGCAAGGAGCTTGACGTTGCGGAGATTCATGATTGCTTCTCCATCGCCGAATTGATCGCAATGGAGAGTTTGGGCTTTTGCCCAAAAGGACGCGCAAAACAGGAGATCATCGACAACGGCTCTTTCATCGCTCCGCAGTTTAGAGAGGCCGTGATGCGGAAGTGGGGTGCATCCGAAGAAGAGATCAGGAACATGCCTGCCCCGGAAGATATTCTCGTCGTCAACCACAGCGGCGGCCTCAAATCGTTCGGGCACCCGGTCGGCGGGAGCGGCGGCCGGGAAGTTTACGAGATATACAAGCAGATTCAGGGCAGGGCCCAAGAGCCGTCACGGCAACTCAAGAACGTCCGCTTAGGCTTGACCCACAATCAGGGAGGACACCCCGGAAGATTTGCGTGTGCCATGGCTATCGTCGGCGTTCCACCGGAGAGACTGTGAGATGATCATGGGGGCGTACAAAAATATCCTCCTCGAAAAGAAAGAAGACCTGGCGGTTCTGGTGTTGAATAACCCGGGAAGCCGAAACCCTTTGACGGAGAAAACAAAGGAGGAGATGATCGAGGCGTTGGCAGAAGTCGACCAAGCCGACGAGATGAGAGCCCTGATCATTACCGGACGGGGAACCGCCTTTTGTGCAGGTGGGGATGTCAAAAAGATAGGTCAAGTGCTCACCCCACAGGAAACCGATAAGATGATGAGAAAGTCGCAACAGCTTCTCTGGAAGCTGCTCGACCTCGAGAAACCCGTCGTGGCCGCAGTGAACGGGGATGCCTTCGGGATGGGCTGCAATCTGGTACTGGCGGCAGATTTCTCGATCGCCTCTGAGAAAGCTCGATTCTCCCAGGCCTTTGTGAAACTTGGTCTTGTTCCGGATTTTGGCGCGCTTTACTTCCTGCCGCGTCTGGTTGGCTTATGGAAGACAAAGGAACTCGTTTACCTGGGCGGCGCAGTTGGCGCCCAGGAGGCGAGAGAGATGGGGCTTATCTACAGAGTTGTCGCGGACGCTGACCTGGACGATGAGGCTATGGCTCTGGCTGGCCGGCTGGCGCAGATGCCCACCAAGGCCGTCGGGCGGGCCAAGACGTTGCTTGGTCGGACCTATGGGATGACGCTGGCGGAGCTATTGGAGGAAGAAATAAAGGCTCAGACATTCTTATCCCACACGGAGGACCATCGCGAGGGGCTACGAGCCTTTTTAGAAAAGAGGCAACCAAAGTTCCAGGGAAAATAGGTGAGAGAATGGAGGGGCCACAATGAGTAAGGAAATCATGGCCATCGACGTATTGAATTATCCGTACACCCCCGAAAGTACAAAGAAGTTCTGGTCAAGTCCTGAGATGCAGGAGATGGCTCACAGGGTACTTGGCGGCCATACGCCTAAGGGTGTCCCGGCGGAACAGTTTATTGCAGACATGGATGCTGCAGGGTTCGAGAAAGTCTTCGTCGCCGCCTTGAAGATGGGGTCGTACAAAGGCAAATGGCTGGCTAACGATTTCACGAATGAAGAAGTCCACGATATGATCAAGAAGTATCCCGATAGACTGATAGGAATGGCGGGCTACGACCCGATGAACGTCATGGAAAGTGTGCGCGGTATAAAAAAGGCCGTCAAAGAATACGGGTTCAAGGGGGTTTATGCCCATACCCTCGGCTGGGACATCGCGGCGGATGACCGTAGAATGTATCCTTGCTACACCACATGTGTAGAATTGGGCATTCCTTTTTCCATGCAGATAGGCCATTCCTTGGAGTTGATGCCGAGCGAGGGAGGTAGGCCGATCCATATCGATAAAGTAGCCCTCGATTTCCCCGAGCTGGTCTTTATCGCGTCCCACACAGGCTGGCCGTGGGTCGAGGAATGCATCGCGATGGCTTCGAAACACTCCAACGTCTATATCGATATCGCCGCGCATCTGCCGAGATATCTGGAGCCTCCGCTGGTCCAGTTCATGGACACGCGAGGTCAAGACAAGGTCCTGTTCGGCACTAATTCCTTCGGGCTTAAACGGTGTAAACAGCAGTTACTCGAGATGGCGCTAAAAGAGGAGACAAAGCGAAAAGTGCTGAGGGATAACGCGGTGAGAATTTTCAGGTTGGCCTGAGCTCGGGAGAGGAACGCAGAAACAATGAAATGAGGACTGACCGGAGAAAATCTAGGATAGAGGCGTAACATGATATGGAACAAAAGAGTATTGGCTGAAATCAGGAAGGCAAGAAAGACTTGGGAGAGAACCACTCTTAAGGGCTCGCTTCAGAGGGCTCCCGAAAGGGAAATATTCTCCGAATTGCCCAAGAAGCGTCTCTACACACCCGAAGACCTTTCTCATTCCGATTATCCCCGAGACGTGGGTTTTCCAGGCGAGTATCCTTACTTAAGGGGCGTGCACCCGACAATGTATCGTAGCCGGCTCTGGGGGATGGCAGAGTATTCAGGCTTCGGGATGCCGGAGGATACGAACAAAAGATGGAAATTCCTGCTGCAACAGGGGCAGACAGGCGTAAGCGTCGCATGTGACCTTCCGACTCAACTTGGTTATGACCCTGACAATCCATTGGCCGAGTCAGAGATCGGCGTTGTCGGCGTCTCCTGTCCGTCCCTGAGAGAAGTAGAGCTAATGTTTGATGGAATTGCCATGGACAGGGTAAGCATTCGCGGCTCCATCAATCACCCACACATCGTTCTATGGGCGATGTACGTTGCCGTCGCTGAAAGGCAGGGGGTCTCTCCTGAAAAAATCGGCGGCAATGTACACTGGGACTGCCTCAACGAATATCTGGGAAGGGGCGCTTATATTTTTCCACCGGAAGGTGCCTTGCGTCTGGCCCTGGATTTCATGGAATATGGCCTGAAGCACATCCCTAAATTAAGTTATCAGGTAAATGCATACACGGTCCGTGAGTCAGGAGCAACTTTAGTCCAGGAAGGGGCGTACGCCCTGGCGGCCTCGATCGCTTACATCGATGCAGCCCTCGAAAGAGGGATCGATGTAGACGAATTTGTTCCACGTCTCTCCTTAAACATGGCTATCCACATGAACCTCTTTGAGGAGGCAGCGAAGTTCCGGGCGTTGCGAAGACTCTGGGCGAGAATTATGAAAGAACGGTTCGGTGCAAAAAAGGAAGCCTCATTACAGTTCAGGTTCGGCCCGGGTACGGGTGGGTCTACCTTCACGGCCCAGGAGCCTGAAAACAATATCGTCAGAGGCACAGTCGAGAGCCTGGCTGCCATCCTTGGTGGGGCCGGCTACCTGCACACAGCCTCTTACGATGAAGCCCTCGCCATACCAACAGAAAGGGCTGTTACCATCGCGTTGAAGACGCAGTTGATCCTGGCCTACGAGAGTGGGGTTACGGAAGTGGTAGACCCACTGGGCGGATCCTACTACGTTGAAGCGCTGACGGACGAAATCGAAAAAAGAGTAGTTGGGTATTTGCAGGAGATAGAAAAGAGGGGGAATATTTTCGAAGCTATAAAAAGCGGATGGTTCCAGACGGAAATCGCTCACGCCGCCTATCAGAAGCAGAAGGAGATTGAGGAGGAAAAAAGGGTGATTGTGGGCGTGAATCGTTTCCTCACCGGAGAAACATTAGAGTATGCAATCCACAAGGCAGATCCGAACGTGGCCCGGGAGATGAAGCGGCGAATCAAGCTGCTCCGGGAGGAAAGAAACAACGGAAGCGTGCAGAAGAGCCTTTCCGAGCTGGAGGCGGCCGCAGAGGGCACGCAGAATTTGGTTCCTTTTGTGATGCAGGCAGTCAAGACTTACGCAACAATAGGTGAAATTTGCGGGGTCCTTCGGAAAGTCTTTGGCGAATATACGGGTCCCACTTTCTGAGGAGGAGAGAACATGAAAGAAAAACGGCCGATCCGAATGCTCATCGGCAAGCCCGGGCTCGATGGCCACGATCGCGGGGTGAAAGTTCTTGCTATAGGGCTGCGGGATGAGGGTTTCGAGGTGATCTATCCGGGGCTCCGACAGACGCCGGAGGATATCGTGCGGATCGCGATCCAAGATGACGTGGATGTCATAGGCCTGAGCAGCCTTACCGGCGCCCACAATTTTTACTTCCCTCGTGTTGCAGAACTCGTTTCCGAGAATGGAATGGATGACGTTCTTATTATCGGAGGCGGTATCATTCCCAACGACGATATTCCCCGCCTTAAGGAACAGGGTATCAAGGCGATTTTTAGACCGGGTGCAAGAATCAGAGATATCGCTGACTTCGTAAGAAACAATGTAAGGCGTAGCGAGTAAACCGCAACGATGATAAACGGGAAGATTTTTGAGCTTGACGAGAGGAAAGGCCAGGGCAAGATCCTGCCATTACGCGAAGCGATCGACCGGTGGGTACGACCCGGAATGAAGCTGCACTTTGCTGATGGTGCGGACGCGAACGCCGCGGTCCGCGAAATTATCAGGCAGTACCACGGAAAAGACCCGGAGTTTACACTTATATCGGGAGGTGTCACGACCCCTGATCTCATAAGTCTGGTTGCAAGCGGGCTCGTCAGAAAAGTCGTTACCACCAATTGCTCGTACACCTACCCGGCCCCGCGGCCGATCCATCTCCTTCAAAAAATGCACAAAGACGGGCTGATTCAGATCGAGAGCTGGTCCCTCTATTCTCTTGAACAAAGACTTATGGCTGCGGCTCTCGGTGTGGGCTGGATGCCGACAAAGTCTCTGAAAGGAAGCGGTTTAGGAGAAGAGAATGGCGACTCTTACAAGATAGTGACAAATCCTTTCGACGCAACTGAAACGATGGGTGTGGTGAGGGCCCTTTCTCCCGATATCTCCATTGTACACGGATGTGTGGCAGACCAGGAAGGCAACACCATCCTCTCCCCCCCCTATTGGTCGGGCCTATGGGGACCGAGGGCGAGCAATAACGGAGTAATTGTCACTGTGGAACGGATTGTTCCCACAGAATTCATCAGGAAGCACAGCGCTCTCGTCAAGATACCAGGGTTTCTGGTGAGGGCCGTGTGCTCAGTGGTTTTTGGCACCCATCCCCAGGGCTTGGCCGCCGAAAGCATAGACCTGAATGGATATGGCGAAGACTACGAGTTTATTCTCGACTTTGTCAAGGCGAGCCGGGACTCGAAAGGACTGAAAGAGTGGATGGAGGAATGGATCTTCCAATGCCGCACGCAGGAAGAGTACGTGCGGAAACTTGGTCCGGCGCGGACTTCCTTCCTGGCGAGTAAGTCAACATCAGGCCAGCCTGAACCGGAAACACGGGAGCATGTTGATCGGGATGGTCGCGCTCCGTATAATCGCACCGAAATGATGGTCGTTGCAACGGCGAGAGAGATCAAAGAGATAGTCCTTCTGAAGGATTACAGCTCTATCCTATCCGGGATCGGCGCTCCCGGACTTGCTGCGTGGCTTGCCTTCTACCTGATGAAAGAAGCGGGTATCCACATTGATTTGATGACGGGCGTCGGTCAAGTCGGCTTCTCTCCACGGCCGGCTGATCCTTTCCTCATGAGCCTTCCCAATGTCATGACCTCCAAGATGCTGACGGACACGACCGACGTGTACGGTACGTTTGTCGGCGGTGCCCATAACAGGTGCCTGAGCGTTCTTGGAGCAGCCCAGATCGACCAGTACGGGAATATCAACACGGTGAAGGTGAACGACCTTTATTTTATAGGTGTCGGCGGAGCAGCGGACGCCTTGAACTCGTGCGAGACGATTGCCGTGGCGAAGCAGTCTGCCGATCGCTTCCTGGAAAAAGTACCCTTCGTCAGTTGCCCGGGGGAGCGGATTAGAACGCTGGTAACCGACATGGGCGTATTCAAGAAATATGACGGAAATACTTTCACCCTTGCGAAAGTTTTTGCTCCCTCACACGGTGCGGTTGATAGGGACCCTGTGCAGGAAATAGCGAGCCGATGCGGTTGGGAAGTGAGAGCGGCTCTTTCACTCGAACAGATTCCTCCTCCTACTGAAGAGGAGCTATCGGTGTTACGGGCCCTCGATCCAAAAGGCTTCTTTGTAGGGAAGTAGCCTTCGTCCCACGCGATGTTATCGATGGTGGAGAAACGGTATCTGGTAGATTGATCACGTTTCTATCGTTGGACTCCAATGGCGTACCCGGTTCCTCAATGACCGGGTTGGACTGACCGCCATTGCTCGCCTGCTTTCAGAATTGAAGTCGCCAGGGAAACTTGGCGGCTGTACTGGAGACAAACTCATAGCGGAGGATGTGATGTCAGAATCGAGAGTTACATTTACAGAAGCCCTCATCACCGATGAAATGCTTGCTGAGGTGCGAGCATTTGTCGGGACGAGGTTTCGTATCGGACACTCCATAAATAACGAAGAAGCCACCAGAATCGCGATCCAGAAGTTTGCCGACGGCATAGGGGATACAAACCCGCTCTGGAGCGATCCAGAATATGCGGAAAAAACCCGCTACGGCGCCATTATAGCCCCGCCTTCATGGGTCTTCAGCGTGTTCTCCGGTATCCAATACGGTTTCAGGGGAGTAGGCGGTTTCCACAGTGGCAGCACTATCGAATTTTACCTACCGATTTTTCGAAACGATACGATCACGCCCGAGATGATATGCACCGCCATCGAAGGGCCGAAAAAGAGTGTCTTTGCCGAGAAAACGATCATAGAGCGGAATGATAACCTGTATACCAACCAAAGGGGAGAGCTGGCAACGAAAGTGACATGGGAAGTCATACATTTTGAGAGGGCGAAGGCAAAGAAGACGGGTAAGTACCACCATATTCAGTTACCGCACCCCTGGACAGAAGAAGAGTTGAAAAGAATAGAGGATGAAGTCTTTAATGAGGAGAGAAGTGGAGCAGATACGCCTTGTTGGGATGATGTGCGGATAGGCCAGGAGTTGAAGCCCCTGGTTAAGGGACCTGTCACCATGACCGACGAGATTGCCTTTCTTATCGGAGGCGGCGCTCCCATACCCAGGCTTACGGCTCACGCTGCCGCGCTCAATTTCTATCGGCGCCACCCCGCCTGGGCCTTCCGTGATCCCATAAGCTGCGGTCTGGAGCCCATCTACGCAGTCCACTACAACAGGGAAGCGGCTCGTGCTCAAGGGTTGCCTTATCAGTACGATGTCGGTTTTCAAAGGAACGCCTGGCAGATTCACCTCTTGACGAACTATGCGGGAGATGACGGTTGGCTCAAGAAAAGCTTCTGTGAATTCCGCAGGTTTGTCTACTTCTCGGACGTGGTGTGGCTGAAGGGCACGATAACGGATAAATTCATCGATGATGACAGCGAATGCTGTGTAAAGATCGAGACGACAGCTATAAACCAGCGGGGTGAAGAGGTGATGCCCGGATATGCCATTGTGGCCCTTCCCTCCAGAGTGCATGGTTACTCGCCGTTGGATAAGAGATTGGGTCCGCGATGAGTGGAGCGACAGAATTACCTCGAATAGAGGCCCGCCGAAAGAAAGGGAAGAGACTACCCGTCGCCGTGGTGTATATTGCAAAACCTTGATAATTCGGCCCTGGGATGATAGGCTTGCACAGTGCGTAATGACGCTTCAATCGAAGAGATTTTGCCCGGGCTGTACAAGGTCAAAATTCCCCTCCCCGGAATTCCTCTGCCAGGAGTTAACTCTTACATTGTAAAGGGCGCGAAGCGAAATTTGATCGTCGATCCGGGATGGAATCACGACGAATGTTTCGTTGCGATGCAGCACGCCCTGGAGGAACTTTCTGTTGATTTGCGAAAGACAGATTTTTTTATCACCCATGTGCATCTTGATCATGTGGCGCTTGTTTTAAGGCTTAAGACTGCTGATTCGGAAATGTACGCAGGACAGTGGGAGGCGGAACACGTTGAATGGGACTGGGATGGAGCAATTGCGTTTGCGCGTGCTCACGGGTTCCCCGACCACGAGCTATCTATACTCCTCCGGGAGCATCCCGGCTATAAGTGGACGAAATCCCGGTCAGAACTGCGTCTGCCCTTCCGCATAGTGCAGGATAAGAGCGTGATAACGGCGGGCAAATATGCCTTCACGGTTATCGAGACGCCTGGTCATTCAAAAGGTCATTTATGCCTTTACGAGCCGGAAGAGAAGGTCTTGGTATCGGGTGATCACATTTTGAAAGAGATAACACCTACAGTTCAATTATGGTCGGAAGAAGATAACCCTCTGCTCGACTATATCAAGAGCCTCGATAAAATTGAAGCGCTGGATGTAAAGCAGGTGCTGCCAGGTCATGGCCCGATCTTTAAAGACTGTAAAGAGCGAATTAAGGAAATGAAAGACCACCGGCTCGAAAGGACGAAGGAGGTTATCTCCCTCCTAAGGCAGGCAAACAGGACTGCGTACGAGCTCGCATCACGGATGACCTGGAACGTAAGGTATAACTCCTGGGATGCGTTCCCGGTCGTGCAAAAGTGGTTCAGCATGGGAGAGACACTTGCCCACCTATTTTACCTTAAAGAAAAAGGATATGTAGGAAAGCATGCCGGGAACGGCCATATTGAATTTGTCTTGAACCAGTCACAAAGCCCTGTCAACAGCCTTTAACAAAGCAGGAAAAATTATTCTGTTGTTGCGACGCAAGAATGTCACGCTCGATCTTGTTAAACATTTTTCTGTTAAACATTTTTCTTGACAATCAAACGATCATTTGTTACAAAATACTATCAAACGTTTGTTAGATATGTTTCCTTCAATGAAAGCAATGGGACGAAGATGACGGAATGCAAATTAATCAAACCCCTGCCAAAAGGACTTAACGCCCTGAAGGGGTTTGCCTCTCGGCAGCTACATCTAAGTTCTCCGGAAGCGGTCTGGAAAACATGGTCGCCTGGAGCAACGGTTGTCCGTTTTACCTATGCCGCGACTCCTTATGATTATCTCTCACTCGACGCGGAATCTAAGGATTTGTTTGTATGTCCAAGCGGCCTGTCCATAGGCTTTACAGTAGGCTTTACAGTCTTGTCAGATTTTGAGAGATGTAGCTTTTTTTCTGCATGGGTGGCAACGTTTGTTATTTACTATTATCACGCCCTGAGCCGAGTGGGAAGGTAAAGCAGCTAGCTGTTGGAGACCGCTTTACCGGTCGGACATGAGGGCGTCAAAAGGGGAGAGGGGGATTGACTATGGAAGAAAGAAGGTTGGGTCAGGAAGTAAAGGTGGTAGCGGTCCTTTTTTTTGCCTGGGGTTTTGTGGCACTCGATCGGATGCTGGTTGGCTACCTATTTCCCTGGATTGTACCCGAGTTTAACCTCTCGTACGGTCAAACGGGGCTTATCATGACCGTAATGGCGCTGTTCTGGGCACTCGGTGCGCCAGTGGGTGGGGCCTTGTCGGACAAGTACGGGAGGAAGAAGATTCTACTGCCTATGGTGGTAATATTTTCTGTTTGCTCGATGATAACCGGCCTTGTGAGAAGTTATATTCAGTTAATTGCAACCAGATTAAGTTTGGGTTTTGTCGAAGGGGGGTACTTTCCGACTGCCGTAGCTATGGTGGAGGAGGAGGTCTCACCGAAGAGAAGGGGGCTTATGATTAGCCTCCATAATATGGGTTTTCCTATTATAGGAATTGTTTTTGGGGCTACTTTTGCTACACAGATGGCTACGAAATTTGGATGGAGATCCACTTTTTTTCTGACCATCGTGCCTGGCATCATCCTTGCCGCTATTATATATTTCTTGCTCCGCGAGCCACCGGCCTCTCTGGAGAGGATCAAAGTAAGAAATGCGGCCAAGGCGATCGCTGACCAGGCAGGCGGCGAGCTTGCCAAAATGACCTTCGGACAGTTGCTTAGGTACAGGAATGTATTTGTTCTTCTTCTCATAAGCATCTTCTCCATGGTGTGGTTCTGGAATTTCCTCATGTTCGGGATGCTGTTTCTTACCAAGGGAAAAGGGCTTTCAATACTACAGGCTGGATTTGTTATGAGTATTTTCGGTGCCGTAAGACTTGTTGGTTTGATTTCCGTGTCGTCGGCATCTGACTATGTGGGCCGGAAAAAGACGATATTGGTCGCGCTTCTAGTGACGGGCCTTGCCACTATCGTGACGGCTCAGACAGAATCGTACGCGATCCTCGTTGCAGGTATTCTGGTAGCCGGTTTCTTCGGTGAGCCCTCTCAGACGTTATTCACCTCGATCATTCCAGCGGAATCCGTACCAATCGCATTAGCCGGGCGCGCCATTGGCGTTATCCTTTTAGTTGGGGAAGTTATCGGAGGCGGGATCATTCCTCCGATAACCGGTGCAATTGCAGATAAAGTCGGTATCAATTTCGTAATACTGGCATCAGGGTTTTCGTGCCTTATCAGTTGTGCACTCGCCTTCCTCTTAACGGAAACGGCACCCAGGAAGGTTGCAGCGGCCTTTCGCGGAGGGGCATAAGGTATGGGTGAAATGAACTCTCGGAGGGTAATCCTTCATGTATACATGGGATGCCATCCTCCTCGAGGCGGGAAGGAATAAGCCTTATGCCGGGGAAAGGGAAGTCAATTCCGCCCCAGGTTTAAAAAGAAAGGCGGAAAGGGAGTAACGCTGTACCCATAGTCTCGTTGATGAGGTTGACCTCGGCTCGGGGGGACAGAAGGGAATACTGCGTTACAGCAGAGAAAATAGCGCTAAGCAAAACGCAAAGAGGAGGTTTGAAAGAATGTCTGACGAACAAGTATTTGGCAGGGATCATTTCCCGCACATTTTTAAACCGGGGAAGATCGGTGGGTTTACGATCCCCAATCGGGTAAAACACGCAGCCTGTTCAATCTCCAATTATAACTCGGTCCAGGGCTTCATCACGGATCGCGAATTCTATCGGGACCAGATGATAGGGAGAACAGGATCGGGTATTATCACGAACCAGGGAGCATATCCTGATCCGAAAGGTGAGGGGAAGGGATATTGGAGACAACTCGCTTTGTACGATGAACGTTTTGTTCCTGGACTTACGCGAGTTTGTCAGTCCTATCGGAAGGACGCTCTGAACTCTTTAGTCCTTTTCCAGATCACCCACTGTGGCCGTTATGGTGGACTGGATTGCGGATATACGATGCAGCCGTCGGTAGTACCGCAAAAATTGCCGCACTTTGGGGCTCCACCCAGAGAAATGACCATGGATGATATCAAGCGAACAATTGCAGACCATACCAATTGCGCTCGGTTGGCTGTTCAGGCGGGATTCGATGGGGTAGAGCTTACCTGCTTCCAGGGATACCTCCTTGCGAATTTTAATTCCCGTTTTACCAACAGACGAACAGATGAATACGGGGGGTCACTTGAAAAACGGGCCCGGTTCATGGTGGAGATGATACAGCAAGTCCGGAAAACAATCGGACCGCATCTGGTGATAGGTATTCGTCTGAGCGGCTCGGAACTTCTGGGGGACCAGGGGAACACCGATGAAGAATGTATTGAACTGGGAAAGATCGCTGAAGATGCCGGCATTGATTACATTAGCATAGTCATCGGCTGGCATGAATCTGAGGAAGGAGCCTTGGGCCGTCACCACAATTCGGATAGATGGCTATATATGTGCGAGAACTGGAAAAAGGCAGTGAAAGTTCCGCTGACCTTTGGCCCGTGCTTACAGGACCCCTATGTGGCAGACCAGGCTATACGCGACGGTGTGATGGATTACTGGGAAATATGCCGTCCTTTTCTGGCCGACCCCCAGCGAGTGCATCAAATTGGAAAAAACGACATTGCTGGTATACGACCCTGCATTGGAGATCTCATGTGTTTAGCAAAAGGGCTCGTGCAACAGCCATACATATGCACGCTTAACCCGATCTTAGGTCATGAGGGTGAAGAAGAGTATCAAACCCGTCCGGCAGTGAGGAAGAAAACGGTCATGGTGATCGGTGCCGGACCCGCAGGGATCCAAGCGGCACTGGCAGCAGCCAAGAAAGGCCATTACGTGTCCATGTACGATCAAAGGAGCCGCATAGGCGGTCAACTGCTCTCAGCCTTAAAAGATCAGAGGGGTGGCTGGACCTATGAGGAGTTAGTTCAATATTATGAAGAACAACTCAGACGCCAGGAAATCGACGTTCACCTCGGAGTCACGGTAGACGAAAAACTGGTTAAAAACGTAGTGCACCCGGAAGTCGTAGTTCTTTGCTCAGGTTCCAAGATAGAACTTCCTTCAATCCCCGGGATTGACCGTAAGGACGTATATACGACATTTGACGTTATGGAGGGTAATCCTCCAACCGGCGACAGGGTGTCAGTGATTCACGGAGGGAAGGTAGGCATCGTCACCGCTCTTTACCTTTCTACCCTGGGGAAGAACGTCACTCTAATCCACGAGGGTGAAAGACCGGTTGAAAAGGTTCCTGCGACCTGGAGATGGCGCTACGGCCAGTGGTTAAAACAACATGGAATACGTGTCATTAATAAAAGTAAGCCGATCAGCATTGATGATAAAGGGATTACGATTGTAGCCAATGACGGTAAGCAAGAGTTAATCGAGTGCGATTCGACAGTTTTTGCCCGGAGAGTGGCCAACCAGGATTTGTTGGACTTTTTGGACTGGGGCTGCGACGTACTCTTTATTGCCGGCGACGCGATCCGGCCCCGGTATCTCCATGTAGCGATTCACGAGGGATTTAGAACCGGGAACAGAGTCTAGGGGCTTGGTCTTGGAAGGTGTGCATTGTGAAATTGTTTACAACGCTCGGCAATTTAACGGCGGCATCAAGAGAAAAAGCTGACTGCTTGGGGAGGGAGAGAAATGAGGTCAGATGGATTTCGGCCTTATCAGAAAGAACTCGCAAAAATATATAATTCTAAGAGATGGTGGTTGGGTTTGACCTTTGGTGATATCCTGGACCGTGCTGCAGACTGCTATCCCGAGAAGATAGGCATAGTGACGGAAGAGGTCAGGTTATCATACGCCGACTTTAGGAACGAAGTGAACAGGGTAGCTATCGCCTTTAGCAAGCTGGGTTTGGGGAAGGGCGACCGTGTAATCATTCAATTGCCTAATTGGATTGAATTTTTATTGGTATTTTTCGGACTGCAGAAGATAGGCGCCATCGGGGTTTTCGCCTTGCCGAGGCATTCCCAGGCAGAAATCGAATATCTTGCCGAGCTGACCCAAGCGAAGGCCTGGGTGGTTCCGATAAGTTACAGAAAAACGGACTTTAGACCCCTGATCAGGTCTGTGCAATCGAAAAGGTTCAATCTGGAATATATAATTACGCCCAGAGACACGATCGAGGGAACGATTCTATTTGATGAGATGAAGGATTCAGCGAGTCTGCCCCCCGATCCTCAGGGATATCTGGAATCGTTGAGACCGGATCCTATGGACATGGCCAATATTCTGCTGACCGGTGGAACTACGGGATTGCCCAAAGGGGTACCGAGGGATCACAACAGTCACATTCTTAATGGGCATGGATGGGTTTGGTGCTGGGAGTTGGGCAACCAGGATACGGGGCTGATTGCTATGCCGTTGGGTCATAACGCACCTCATATTACGGTTGTCTATCCGATGATGCTTACCGGTGGGAAAATAGTGGTGGTTACCGGAACGGGTCCAAAAGAGATTCTGGAGACCGTGGAAAAAGAGCGGATTACATATATTACCCCCGTCCCTGCGCAGATGGAAGCGATACTGAGTTTTCCTGATTTCTCGAAGTACGATTTGAGTTCTTTGAGATTGATTACATTAGGCGGGGCCCACTCTTCACCCGAATTGATCAAACGATTGAACGACAAATTCGGTGCCATTCAACTGGCCAATGTCTTCGGTATGGCAGAAGGGCCATGCACAAGTACCAGGAAGTATGATTCCGGAGAACTCGTCGGTCGCACAGTCGGACTGCCCGCGTGCCCTTATGACGACTTTAAGGTTGTGGATGACCGGGAAGAAGAGGTCCAGGTAGGGGTTGAAGGGGAACTCGTTGCCAAGGGACCCGGGGTTTTCACCGGGTATTACAAAACGAAGAATAAGGATTTATCCGAGACCTTCACAAGGAACGGATATCTGAAGACCGGTGACTTAGCTAAAAAGGTTAATGAGCAGGGACACATTCAAATCACCGGCAGAAAAAAGGACGTCATCATTCGGGGGGGAGAGAACATTAGCTCGGTTCAGGTGGAGGAGTGGGTTGCTGGTCATCCTCACGTGGAAACTGTTGCTGTTGTTGGAATGCCGGACCCGATCCTTGGAGAGCGGATTTGCGCTTACATTAAGCTGAAGAAGGGGGGATCCCTTCAGATAGGTGAGTTGACAGCTTTTCTTAAGGGGAAAGGTGCATCCGTTTTTCTTCTCCCGGAGAGGATAGAGATTATCGACGAGCTGCCTCTCACCAACATCGGTAAGGTAGACAAAAAAGCCCTGCGAGTGGACATCGCTGCAAAGTTAAAAGCGGAAACCTCATAATGCAAGAGTTAAGCTCGAGTTTAAGGTCAAGATGGAGAGCAGAACTTTACCGAATACTGTGACGGGAAAATTCTCTGAATGAGAGGTTTAGTATCTAAATATAGAAAATAACAAGGGGGGTAGCATGGAAAGCGTAAAATTGTGGGATATCGCGCCTGGATACGATCTGATTGAAGAAGTTGATGTGCCTGAGATGCATTCTTGGTTCTTGGACGTGACACACTCTATACCGCCTCAGACCCCGCTGTTCGCGTGGTTCTGGACGAGGTACTGCAGTCATGGGCTACAGTATGCTTCCGATTACTTCAGCTTCCCGACATGTAAGGGCTCGGAGATGAGGAACAAAAACGGTTATTCTTATAACGCCTTCCACATCGTCAGAGATGAAGAAGAGGTTAAAAGGAGGGAGGTAAAATTCAGGGAAGCGATGATCCCATGGATTCAGAACTTCGATGGGCTGTGGGACGGCTACAAAAGGAAATTACTGGACCTGTATGAGAAACTGAAAGCGCTGGATGTTGATAAGGCGTCCAATGCCGAATTATACCAGCATAGCTGCGACCTCATTGATGCTTACAGAACAGTGTTTGAAATCCACTTCCTGGGAATGCAAAGCTCTTTCAATGGATGGGTGATGTTTGAGAATTTATGCAAAGAGCGTTTTGGGATAACCGACCAGGACCCACATTTTCAAAACCTCTTCGTAGGCTTCGACAGCAAGGTGTATCAGGTTGACAAGCAACTATCCGAACTTGGCCAGGTTGCTGCTGAGATGGGTTTGGCAAATGTTTTCAAGGAGAATGAAGCCAAGGCTATCATACCGAAGCTTGAGCAAATGACAAAGGGGCAGGAATGGCTTAAGAAGTTTAACGAGTTCTTGCGGGTAGAAGGTTGGAGAATGGTTCGGATGATTGACATAACGGAGCCCTACTGGCTGGAGGATCCCAGCATCCCTATAAATATCGTGAAGCAATTTATGGACGCCGGCTACCACCTGGAGAAAATTAGAAAGGAGTTGGTGAGAAAAAGAGAGGAAGCAGTGGGAGCAATCCTCGAAAAGGTACGTCCTGATGAAAAGGAAAGGGTCAGGCTGCTGATAAGGCTGGGCCAGAAAGCCGGCATTTATAGCGAGGAACATGATCTTTATTGCGAATTGTATCTTCACGCCTTACTTCGTCGCGGGTATCTGGCAATAGGAAGAAGACTCGCCCAGAATGGGAGCATCGATCAGGAGAAAGACGTCCTCTTTCTGAATCCCGACGAAATTGGCAGAGCTCTGGTCGTCCCGGAACATCATGACTTGCGGTTCATCACAAAAAGACGCCGTGCCGAATGGGAAGAAGCGAAAACGATGACCCCACCCCCGATTTATACCGACCGGGGGAGCTTTGAAGAAGCAGTTGGCATGGATTTAATGCCAACAAGGGACGCTATACTGATAAAACTCATCATAGGTGAACTGCCAACGGTCAAGCCGGAACTGAAGGCTGATCTTTATGGACTATGCGCTTCACAAGGTATTGCTGAGGGGCCGGCCAGGGTTGTAATGGATTATGGGCAATTGGGTGCAGTCGAGACAGGTGACATTCTGGTCTGCCCCACCACAAACCCCGCCTGGATTCCGGTTTTCAGCAAGATCAAGGGCATTATTACTGACGGAGGGGGGGTGCTTTCCCACGCAGCTATTGTTGCTCGCGAATATGGACTGCCTGCCGTGGTAAATACTCGCGAGGCCACGATGCTAATCAAAACGGGTCAAAAAATTAAGGTCGACGGGAACTCAGGAGCAGTGTTCATCTTACACGAATAGGACCAACATTAGCGGAGGAAAACGCGATGGGCAGGAAGGCCGTGGTTCTCATTGGAACGCTCGATAGCAAAGTGGAAGTGATCAGTTTTATGAAGGAACAGATTGAGCAGAGAGGCTGCGAGGCCGTCTTATTGGATGTCAGTCCGTTACTGTATCCTTCAAGGCCAAGACCTGAACCCGTAATGAACGCGGATATTGCCCCTGAAGAGATTTGCCGGATTATGGGAGAGAATGTTGAAGAGATCAGGTCAACGAAAGACCGGGATCGCGTGAGTAAGGTCATGGGAGAGGGGGCATTACAGAAACTAACCCAACTGTATTCTTCCGGAAGACTGAACGGTGCTGTATCGATAGGCGGGTTAACAACTTCCCTCTTTGCCGCCAATCTCTTGAAAAAACTGCCCTTCGGTGTGTCAAAATTGGTTGTCTGTTCGGGGGTACGCTCGGACATAATGAGGTGGTTTGGTGTCGCCGATATCGCCATCATGCAAGTTCTTGTCGACATGGAAAGACCCAACGAATTAGTGAAAAATGCGCTTGTTCGAGCAGCCGGCGCCATATGCGGCATGGTGGAGAAGGCTACGGTTCCTTTTGCGCCACCAACTGAGAAGAGCATTGCCCTCACGGAATATGGTTTCTGTGATAACTGCGCTGTCCTTGTAAGCAAGCGCTTACAGGACAGGGGCTTCAGTGTGTACCCCTTTCATTCCATGGGAGTCGGTGACGCAGCGATGGAGAATCTGATAGCCCAAGGTCACTTCAGCGGCGTAATAGACATCGTGACGGGCGGACTCATAGAGGAGATTTTTGAGGGCACCAGGGCAGCCGGTCTGAAAAGGCTCGAGGCAGCGGGGGAAAGAGGTTTGCCCCAGGTTCTTGCTCCCTCGGGTATCAATCTCACTAACGCCGGACCGGATAGAAAACACCGTGAGAGATTCAGTTCTCGTGAGAGGAAAGTAAAATTAGACGAGTACCGGATAATCACCAGGTACAACGCAGAGGAATTGACCGCGGCAGCTAAAGTGTACGCTGACAAGTTAAATAAAGCCAGGGGCCCTGTAACATTTTTAATTCCTCTTCGTGGGTGGTCCTCGGCCGATAGAGAAGGGTCTCCACTTTATGCCCCGGAGGAAGACCGGGTATTTATTGAAGAGCTGAAGAAGGAAGTCAAACCAGAAATTGAGATCCGGGAGCTGAACTGTAATCTCGACGATACGGAATTCGCTGAAGCTCTTGTGGAAAGCTTTATCCAGATACAGGGGACATAAGGCTTTTAGCACTGAGGTTGACGCCGTGGTCTTCGCGGGCACAATCCCCCTGGAACTGTGTGCACGTGATGTCACGGCGGAATATGGCGACAAGGAGGTGATCAAAGTAGATAGAAGGAATACCGACGAATTTAAGCTGTGGGTTTACGGCAATGAGCTGCTATCCGGCAGCGATGAAACGGACCAAGGAGGATGCGATATGTTGAAGATCGACGCTTTTACCCATATTATACCAATTAAGTACAATAAGCTTCTCTATAAAATAGCGGGAGGCGATTTTTTCGCAAAAGCTGTTAATGAATCCATACCGACTCTCACGGACCTGGATGCCAGATTTCGGATAATGGACAAGTACGATGTGATGCACGTAATCACCCTGGCCTTCCCAACCCCGGAGCAGGTTGCGGACCCGAAGGGTGCGGTGGAATTGGCAAAAGCAGCCAACGATGAGATGGCGGAACTGGTCTTCAGATACCCGGAGAGATTCCCGGCAGCCATAGCCACTCTGCCCATGAATGATATGGACGCAGCTTTGAAAGAGACCGACAGGGCGATAAAGGAGTTAAGATTCAGGGGCGTGCAAATATGTACGAGCATTAACGGCAAGGCTTTGGATTCACCTGAATTTTGGCCTCTTTATGAAAAAATGTGTGAATACAATCTACCCATATTGCTTCATCCATACAGAGATCCATCCCAGGCGGATTATCCGGTAACGGAGAAGAGGTCAAAGTACAGACTGTCAGGACTGATCGGTTGGCCGTATGAGACCACAGCGGCTATGATTCGCCTGGTCTTCAGCGGTGTATTTGACAGGCATCCCAGCTTAAAGATTCAGGTACATCATTGTGGTGGTTATATCCCGGCTGTTATTAACCGGGTAGTAGGAGAATATCAATTCCGTGAGAGGCAGCGAAGATCAGAAGGTGATATGCCGTTTACTAAACCTCTCATCGACTATTTCAAGATGTTCTACTACGATACTGCGGTCTATGGGCACACCCCTTATCTGATGTGCTGCTACGAGCTTTGCGGGGCGGACCATATGGTATTTGCGACGGATCTGCCTTATGATAGCCAGTTTGGTGCGAGGTATACCAGGGAAACAATAGCGTCGATAGAGCGGATGAACATCAGTGATTTGGAGAAGAAGAAGATATTTGAAGACAATGTGAGAAAGCTCATGCGCTTACCCGTGTGATGCTGCCAAGGGCTGTACGGCTTCTCCACGACTGTCAATACCCTGTTTGCCGTCTGAATCGGAGAAGCCGTACAGGCTCTTGCTTTGCGGGTAAGGAACAGGGGCGCCTCTCTGTGATACCCGCTGGTTCTCTACTACCAAAAATAGACCGTGGCAACGACGAAGTCAATAAAGCTTAATGAATATAGGCGGAAGGGCCTTACGTTAACCAGGAGAGTGCGATGAAAGTAAAGGAAATCTACTGGCTCGACGAGTTGTCGAGAGAGCACAACGATATTGTGGGCAAGAAGTGCGCCAACCTGGGAGAGCTGATAAGGCAGGGGCTTCGGGTGCCCTACGGCTTCGCGCTCTCCGTTAAGGCCTACGAGCACTTCATGGAGTCTACCGGATTGAAGGAAAAAGTGCGTCAAATTGTTGAAGACGCGGTGGACACGGGCCTTGACGTGGACCACGATGTGGGAAAAATGATGGAGACGAGCGCTGAAATAAGGGGGGCAATTGAGGGGTGCCCGATGCCCCCGGACCTTGCAGCCGAGATAGGTCGTTATTATTCGGGGCTGCAGGAAAAACTGGCGATCGGGCACGTGGCGTGTGCAGTGAGGTCAAGCGGGGCTGTAAGTATGCCGGGCCAGATGGAGACCTATCTGAACGTCGCAGGTGAGAAAGCCATCATCGAACACGTGAAAAAAGTGTGGGGCAGCGCCTTTACTACAAGGGCCATCGCTTTCAGAATCCAGCAGAATATGCCCGTTTTCTGGGCGCCGATCGGCGTGGCGGTAATCATGATGATTGAGGCTAGGTCTGCGGGCGTCATATTGACCGTTCTGCCGAACATCGGCGACACAGACCGGGCCATTGTAGAGGGCAACTTCGGTCTCGGAGAGAGCGTCGTCAGCGGAGAATTTACACCTGATTCCTTCGTCGTCCACAAGCACGAGATGATCATTGAATCGAAAACGGTTGCCGAAAAGAGAAAGATGGTCGTCTATGATACCTGTGGCACACGCCTTTGCGACGTGTCGGAGGATCTTAAAGACCAACCCTGCCTCAACAACGATGAAATCCTTGAGATCGTGAGGGTCGCTAAGGATGTTGAGAAGTATTTTGCCGCTCCTCAAGACATGGAGTGGGTGGTCGACAGCCGGTTCGCCTTTCCGGAGAGCATTTTCTGGGTCCAGGCCAGGGGCGCAAAATATGCGAAAAAAGAGGCACATAGAAACGAAGAATGTGTGATGGATATGATGCTGCAACTATTCCGAAAGTAAGGGACCTCTCACCACTGCAGGAAGCGAAAGGTCCGTAAGATCGCCAACAGGCGCGCGTCTCCACGATGTCTTTCCCAACATCGTGAAGGGGGCGGTTCTCGCCCCCTTCGTCGGTTTCCTTCCATACCGGATCAATGTCTCGATGTTCTGAATGGCTGATACAAGGTACTCCTGGATAGCCAACTGAAAAATCCTTTACCTCCATGGGTTCCCCTGACAACGACCCCAAAAGGTGATGTCACCCACCCATCTTTCTTCTCCTTTCCCTTTCTTTGAGCTCCTTTCGCTTAATCTTCCCGTCCACTGTTTTAGGGAGTTCATCGATAAACGCAATATCTCTCGGATATTCATGCTTGCTCAGCTTGGTCTTAACAAATTCCTGGATCTCCTTTGCCAGCTTCTCGGAAGGCTCATAACCCGGGTTCAGCTTGATGAATGCCTTGACAATATCGCCCCGATCCTTGTCCGGACTGGCCACTACACCGGATTCCTCGACGGCGGGGTGTTTCCTGAGAGCCTCTTCCACCTCCACAGGTCCAATGGTATATCCAGCGGATATAATGACATCATCTATTCTGGAAACATACCAGTAATAGTGGTCCTCGTCCATATAACCACTATCCCCGAGCTTGTCCCAGTGTTGACCATTATCCCTGCTAATGGCCATCTGTCCCACAACCCCCGGAGGAACCGGATTCTCGTCTTCATCAAGGACAGCGACCTTGATGCCTCCTATCATCGCCTTGCCGAGGCTCCCGGGTTTTACCACCCAGTTGTCAAAGCCAAGGAAGTCCATGGCGATGGGTCCCACCTCTGTTGTCCCGTACTGAGTGCCCGGGGAGAAGCCCCAAGTATCCTTAATCAGGTTGATAAGCCCCTTCGTCATGGGCTCACCCGTGTAGGAGGCAGACTGTAGCTTTATCTTGAACCGGTCCGCCTTCCCTGATTCCAGCATCAATCGGTAGTGGGAGGAGATGGCAGCCATACGGGTGACCCCCCATTCCTCGAGGGCCTCCAAAGCTACCTCTGGATCAAACTTACCCGAGAAGGTGCCAAGGGCTTTCCCTATGCTCAAGGGCCCAATGGTTCCGTACCATATCCCGTGTCCCCATCCAGGCGAGGAAGGGCAGAAGTAAGTGTCAGGGTCGTAAACACCGTTCCCGAGCTTCATGACGACGGCTGAGACTGTGATGGCTCCGTGACGATACATCATCGCCTTCGGGGCCCCTGTCGTTCCGCTGGAGAACTGCATCATGCAGGGGGTGTTCACGTCAGTGTTCCAGTTGTAATAATCGTCTTCCTTCTTCAGTTTCTCCATCAGATCATCCGCTACGATAACCTTTAGGCCCAGCCGTACGGCCAGCTCTTCATCGATGAGGCTCATCATGTCTTGAGTGGTGACGATGGCACTGGCCTTCGACTTTTCCAATCTGAAATTAACCGCCTCGCGGCCAAACAGAGGAAAGCAGGAAACTGCCACCGCCCCTCTCTTAAATATCCCAAACATGCTCGTATAAAACTCGATAGAAGGAAACAGCAGGATCGCCACACTCTCTCCACGCTCCACCCTTACTCTCTCAAGATGATGAGCAAACTGGGATGTGACCCGGGAGAAGTCACCAAAGGAGTACATCTTGGTGGTGCGATCAGCAAATTTGATACGGATCGCTGTCTCGTCTTTTGGATGGCGGTCGACGCATTCGTGGGTGATGTTGAAGTTTGCTCCTCTTCCATCAAAAAGAGACCATCTCTCACCCCATTTGAATTTTGCCAAGGCTTCCTCATAACTCTTATAATCCAAAGCCAACTTTCACCTCCAGGGCTGCGATATTGAATCCGGCATTTTCCGTTTTCTCCAATTGATAACCTTTCAAAATAGTTCTGAAGCAACGAGTGGGGCACGCTTAACGAACGTTTGTTTTGTTTATCATTTTATAGGAAATCTATTTATTCTGTCAAGCAATTTTTTCTGTCTTGGCAACATGATGACTTGTGAAGCATCCCCACATCGGGTGGATAGGATTGTGTTTCTGATGGCGTAGAAATCGGATCAGTACAAAGAGGTAACAACCACCGCTCGAAAATTAAAAAAACACGTGACTTGCGAAATGGCATTATCTAAAGGCGAAGGGTTTTTCTCCCCGAGGGAGACATTAAGGTCCATGAGGTCATTAACTGAAATGATGCAGAACATAACGTCTCGGGACCGTTCAAGTCCGCTGCACAAACTGTGTCTGCTGCTGCGCTTCCAACCGCTGCTATGGAAGCGGGCCAGCAGGGCGAAAGTCTATATCGGGTCCAGTTTTGAATACAGGGCTAGGCCTGCGTCTGTCAAGATGCCGTGGAAGAATAGATCGATGAGGATCCGGGCTACGCCCTCAATAGGCTTTTTGTCTCCCTCCCGGTACCACCGGTACGTCCAATTAACCATTCCGAACATGGCAAAGACCACAACAGAAAGATCATCAAACCGAATCAATGCGAGGTTTTTCAGTTGCCGTAACTCCCCCATGTAAATATCGTAAATCTTCCGGTGCCGCTTGACAATTTTATTCTTGTACTTTCTGGAGAGGTTACCGTGTTGCTCAACGAAAATCTTCACTTCATTTTTGTTTGCAGGAATGCTACAGATGTAAACGAACATCATTTGACGAAGCCGCCCGAGAGGATCGCTATTATCCCTGATAGCATCATCTAGAATCCGCAGGAGACTGTCCCCATTCATCTCGCTGATGGAAAAGATCACCTCTTCTTTGCTCTTGAAATAGTAATAAAGCATTGCAACACTTACGTTTATCCTCTCCGCAATATCCCGAACCGTGGCTCCCGCGTAGCCTTTCTCTGCAAACAACGATGCCGCCGCTTTTAAAACTTTTTCTTTTTCTGGAGGAACTTCCTTTTTCATCGTCCCTTCTGCTGATGTGCTTTAATTGACCGCAATAGTTTAACACGGTTTCTAAAGAACAGTCAATAAGATGCAAGCTCGGGCAAACGCATTTGGACTATACCACGTCATTGGACGGAACCTCGAACTATCTTGCCAAGATAGTCTGTATCCCACCCAGCCCTGAGCCGCTTGGTCTTAATACTGCAGCATTTTTGCATCGTCCGAAAAAAGAGCGACCAGCGGTTCAAGCCGGGCCAAAAGCACCGTGTGCATAGGTTCCGAAGGATTAACAGGATTTTGATACGAATCAACTACCCCGCAGCAAGCTGCGAGGTAGTTGATTGCAAATTCGGTATGAAACCTCCATCACCTGAAGGGCCCGCGCCTTCCCGAAACGAGCACCCGCAGAACGCGCGCCCCTCCCTACTCCCCGACCTCCGGCGTGTCGAACCTGAGCAGGTAGGTAAAGGTCAGGATTATGGACGCGTTTTTCGAAATGGCGTGATTATCGCCTGCCAATGCCTTGATCCGCTCCGCGCTCTTTTCGATGTTCTTTATCTCGTCCCTGATCTCATCCATTTAGTGGTCACCTCTCACGTCCTTGAACCGTTTTGCCTTGAGGTCGTACCTGGGCAGGCTGCCGACCGGCTCGACCTTCACCTTGCATGACAGGTTCGTCTTTATCTTGTGCCTCTCCGCAAGCCTTCCCGCGACGGCCCCGGCCTCTCCCGATCCGACCTTCGGGTCAAGCTCTATCCGCAGGGTGAGCTGGTCCATGATGTCCTGCCGGGTCAGCACGATCTCGTACTCCACGATCTCCGGGAACTCCGATCTGACAAGCTGCTCAACGGTCTTCGGAGAGAAGAGAACGCCCCGGATCTTCCGTATGTCGTCCACCCTGCCCACAATCTCCATCAGCTTCCCGGATGTCCTCCCGCACTCGCACTCGGAAGGCCCCTTGATGGCCACGTCGTTCGTATTAAACCGGATCACGGGGAAGGACCTTCTGCCGAGCGGCGTGATCACGATAACGCCCTGCTCGCCTACCGCCACCTCTTTGGAAAGGGTCTCCCGGTCGAGCAGCTCAACAATGAAGAAGGGCTCGATGATGTGGAGGCCGTTCTGGGCCTCGCACGTGGCGGCAAAACCGCACGTCTCCGTGCTGCCGATATGGTCAAACATCTTGCAGCCGTATGTCGCCTCGATCCGCTTGCGGGTCGCCTCCGGCAGCGGCTCGCCCGCACCCAGTATGCGCTCTATGCCGAAAGATTTCGGGTCGATGCCCATTCCCATCGCCTCCTGGGCGATGTTGAGGATATAAGTCGGGGTTCCGGTCATGGCATTGACCTTCAGCTCGATGATCTTGTTGACCCTCCCTTTCGTATCGAGGGCGCCGCCGGGAATTACTTCGCATCCCACCTTTTCCGCGGCGTAGTGCGCTTCCCAGAACGCGACGTACACATTATAGCCGAAGGGAAGGAAGACGCGGTGCCTCGGTCTGAAGCCCGCCATCCAGAGTATGTGGCACCATGCCTCGACCCTCCACTGCCAGCTCTCATAGGTCTCCGGGACGTAGACCGGCCTGCCCGTGGTACCGCTCGTTTGCCGGAAGGTCGATACCTCCTCGATAGGCACGCCGAGGAGCCCGCCATAGGGAAAGGGGTCCACGTTCTCCTGCCACTTTCTCAGCTCTTCCTTGTAGGTGAAAGGGACTTTCTTGATGTCGTCGAATGTCTTGATCTCCTTCGCCTCTATCCCTTTCAGCTTTTCGGCATAAAGCGGGGAATGGGATTTGGCGTAAGAAAACAGGTTCTTGAAGTGCGATAATTCGATCTTGTTCAGCTTCTCCCTTGGCAAAGTTTCCGTATAGTTGTTCCAGTAATCCATGACTCACCCCTGATCTTTCTTTAATTCAGGCCGGTTCGCCTGTTCTTTCGGCATCATTCCGACAGTCGTCGCCCTCCCGTTGAAAACAACACCCGATGCCGCGCCCGATGGTATAGAGTTTCATTAAATAAAATGACACTCCATACAGTGATGCTATAGCATGGCGCACTTCTTGTCAAGCGAAAAAAACGAAGTGCCGGAGTGCCGGCTATTATATCAGCTCTTTTGTTTCCATCGGAATGAGGTGGTGTGCGTTGCGACACCCGATGCAACAGAAAACTCCGGATGACGGACAACGGATGTCAAAAGCTTGACATCGGGCAGCAACGGCACGTGCTTCCGGAAAGAAACACGTATGACCTGTGAGACAGCCACAAGCCTTCTTTTATGTGCACTTTTGTTCCTACGGCAGCCCTCGTTGTCCCCCGTCCTGTGCGAAGTTATTAAGGGTCGAAATTACCGCGACATGCCCCCCTTGGCGTGTTGAAATGAAGGGCTTTGCGGCAGAAGGATTAACATCCAGCCTTGCAGGCACGCTGTTTGCATTATACGAGCAGCGGCCGTAAAAGGCCGCGCTGAAAGGCCGTCAAGAACTGAAGGAGTACAACAGTGAACGCGTGCATCTTGACAAAGAGACATACAACGGTGACGAGCACACACAGGCCTTATGACAGACCAAACGAGCGTCGATAGCTCAAGTGGCGGTAGCCTGCCTGTTTGAAATGCGCTTTTCCCTTTGCCGGAGCCGATCGCTAAGGACCCCGCTTCCAGGGTCACAGCGAATTGCAGCAGACAAGTAGTCAGAAGTGTAGAGCACTATGAAGCTCTTTGGTTCATCCGGCTCTTGCGTACTTCTGTAATTGAGCGAAAGGCTCCTCCCTCAATCTGTACAATCTTTCAGGCGGCTATACGTGAGGTTTATTTGCCCCTGTTAGGTAGTGGTCCTCGAAGAGACCTCGCCTTTGGCACGTTTCTCCATTCCGCAGAACCTTTTCCCTGCGATGCATCCTGTTTGTTAAAGTCCAGAAAAAAGGATCTCCCTATCATTTTTAAAAAAATAGTTCACAGGTCTTAATCCGGGGCGATTTTCTCCGATAAAAAGTTTTGAGAAGGCAGCACGATTGATCCGCATCCCAGTGACGAGTAATCCGTAGACGCATTTGCTTGGCCGCTCCATCATGGACAGCAGAATAGAGGCCCCGGGGAAGCGCTTTAAGTGATTAGACTCTTAGGGGGCACCGGGACATGAGACTCTTCACGGATGTAAAAATCGATCATAAGATGGCAATCGGATTCGGCGTCCAGTCTGAACTATCGGATGCAATGGACCTCGCCCACATCGTTTACTGGGAGGTCGATACGACAACCGCAGAGTTCATTCTCAACAACCCCTTCTACGTCTTTTACGGCACCACCGCCGAACGGGAAGGTGGCTATCGGATGTCCTGGGAAGAGTTCGGCAAAAGGTTCGTGCATCCGGACGATATGCCGCTTTTTCAGCAGGCAGCTTCAAGGCGCCTGGCAAGCATGGAACCAGAATTCCTTGACGACGTCGAGCACCGCATTATCCGCAGGGACGGTGAAGTGCGCCACATCCTGGCGCGCATACGTGTCAGCAGGGATGCCACGGGCCGTATTATCAAATACTACGGTGCAAACCAGGATATCACCGAGCACAAGCAGGCCAAGGAGGCGCTACTGAAGAGCGAGGCCGCGTACCGTTCCTTGTTCAACAACATGCTCGACGGTATCGCGTGCTGTGAGATGATCTTTGATGACGATCGTCCCGTAGACTTTATCTACCTCGACGTCAATAATGCTTTCGAGCGGATAACCGGCTTAAGAGATGTGGTTGGAAAGAAAGTCACCGAGGTCATTCCCGGAATTCGGGAAGCACATCCAGGGTTGTTCGAGATTTATGGGCGCGTCGTATTGACAGGGAGGCCGGAGAGATTTGAAATTGAGTTTAAACCTCTGGGTCTACGGCTTTCGATCTCCGTCTATAGCGCCGAGAAGAACCGTTTTGTCGCCACCTTTGATAACATCACAGCCCGCAAGCAGGCAGAGGAGGTTTTGAGGGAAAGCGAGAGTCGCTTCAAGGGCGCCTTTGAAGCGTCCGGGATCGGCATGGCCCTTGTCGCCCTTGACGGTCGCTGGTTAAAGGTTAACCAGTCTTTTTGCGGCATGATCGGTTATTCGGAACAGGAACTCCTCGCCAAAACTTTCCAGGACATAACCCATCCGGACGATGTGGGAAACGACCTCGAGTATGTACAAAGGTTGGTTGATGACCAGATACCCTATTACCGGCTGGAAAAGCGCTACTGCCACAGGGACGGGTATATAGTGTGGGGTGCGTTGAGCGTTTCTCTGGTCCGTGATGCCCAAGGCCGCCCGCTGTACTTTGTCGGTCAGATTGAGGACATCACGGAGCGGAAGTTTCTCGAAGAAAAAGTGCAGACCGCCTTGATAACGGATGAGCTTACAGGTCTGTATAACAGAAAAGGCTTCTTCGAGCTTTCTTGGGAGCAGTTGAAGTCGGCATCTAAAAGGAAGCAGACCTGTACGCTCTTTCTTGTCAAGCTGGATGACATAAGGCTGGTCAACGAGACACTGGGCCAAAAGGAGGGCGATGCCATCATCATCGCAGTCGGGCGCATGCTTCAGGAAACCTTCGGGGAACAGGACGTCGTCGGGCGCATAGGAGGGGTCGAGTTCGCAGTTTTTGCCGTCGGCGCAGTGAATGCCGAACGGGCGCAGCTTCCGGCCAGGCTGCGGGATAATGTAATGAGATGGAATAAAGAATATTCTGCAGACTTTCCGATTTCTCTCCGCGTCGGGACGGCCCGTTGTAAATCCGGAAAATCCCTTCGCCTCGAAACGCTGATGGCTCAGGCAGACCAGTCGATGTGCGAAGAGAGACGAAAGTCCGCACCGATGCAGGCACCCCGGGCCGTAGCCCGATCTTGATCGGCAGGAAGTCCGGTTGCAGTGACATTTGGGGACAGCAGCATAGGCTTATATTTCATGGCGGATTGCGAATGCATAAATTATGCTATCCCAAAAACCTTGCAGAACATCCGGAATTGTTATTCAATGATTTCTGGGTTAATATGAGAGGTTCTCTCCGTTTTTATGATTGGATGACAAGCTTTGTCAATAAACATGCAAGTCGTTTATGTAAATCACTCTCGAGTAGAGGCAGGTGGTGTCGAAAAATGGGGATATCTCACCGCAAATCCCGCTGACAAAATAGCGACATTGAATATCTTAAAGTTTCCACATGCGTCTGCCCTGCGAAGCACCTATTCTGCCCCTGTGTAGCCCGCATCCCTTGAAATCGCTCTCGCCGTTCCCACGACCTCTTTCACTATCTTTTTTAGCTCCCCGGAGCCAACCAGGGAAAAGAAGAAACCCACTCCCACGCCTGCGACAACCTTGCCGGTAAAGTCACGGACCGGGGCCCCCACCCCTCCCACGCCTTCGATGGCCGTCCCTTCGTCGATGGCATATCCCTGTTCCCTGACCCGCCTGAGCGATGCATCAAACTCCTCTTTTTTGACAAGGGACTTCTTTGTCGTGGCCGTCAGAGGGGTTTTCTCAAGGAGCCTGTCGATTTCATCCTGCGGCAGATAGGCCATAATCGCCGAGCCTATCATGCCCCAATAGGGAGGACGCCGCCTGCCTATATTCGAGGTGAAGGTTATGGATGCGGTTAAGTCCTCCCTCTTGTCCAGGTAAAGCAGCTCCCCGGCGTCCAGAACGCCGAGGAATACCGTCTTGCCCAGCTTCACCTGCAACTGCGTGAGGTAGGGGGAGGCAATCCTGGTGAGAGAAAAAGAGGAGGCGACGATGCTCCCGAGCTCGAACAGCTTCATGCCAAGGGAGTACCGCTTCAGCTCCTGGTCCTGCCTGAGGAAGCCGCACTTGATGAGGGTAGCGCACAGCCGGAACACGGTCGCCTTGGGAAGGCCCAGTGCTTCCGAGAGCTGGGCCAGGCTCAGGGTCTTTCTCTCGTTGCTGAAGGCCGCCATTATCTGCAGGGCCCTTTCAAGCGACCTGTTGTAAAAAGCCCCGTTCTTGCCCTCGCCCTTCGTCGTCATGCTCCTCACCCGGCGGCCGGCCCGCTGCACCGACCCGGCACGCCTGTTGGCGCCGCACCGGCCGTCGCATCCATGTGGAAACCCGCCGTCCGGTTCCACTCAATAAAGTACCATTTCACGAGACAGAAGAAAATATAATAGGGCCTTTTGCGAAAATAATCACCGTTGTGGCCTCTTTTTTCCAGGCTCAGCCTGGTCAATCAATGCCTCAATTTTGCAAAATGCCCTTTATTCAACATTCAGCCGACCCACACGCTGAGATGCCCCTAAATTCAACATTGCCTCTATTATGGGCGTAAAGTATTCCGCGGCAGATGCCGATAATTAGAGAGACGGCTCTTGAGGAAAATGGCCTTCGGCGGACCTGACGCTTCAAGTGCCGACGCAAAAGGACGGAGACATTGCTCGTAATCATCGGATGCATCGTCGTAATCGGTGGGGTACTCGGTGGGTTTGCCCTCGAGGGCGGCCCCTTCCTCGTCCTTATGCAGCTTGCGGAATTCATTATCATTGGCTGCGCGGCGCTGGGGGCCCTCCTCATTTCGGCGCCCCCAAAGACGCTCGTAAAGATCATCGGCAAGGTCGTGGGCTCCCTCAAAGGCTCTCCGGTGAGCAGCCGCACGTATCTCGACATCCTCAAGCTCATGTATGAAATCTTCCAGATGAGCCGCAAAGAGGGGTTGATCGCCCTCGAAAGCCACATAGAGAGGCCGGAGGAGAGCCCCATCTTCAGCCAGTATCCGCACTTCCTCAAGGAGCGCCATCTCGTACTTTTCATGTGTGACACGTTCCGTCTCGTCATCCTCGGCGGTGTTCCTCCCCACGATATGCAGGCGCTGATGGATGGGGACATAGAGACCCACCACCACGAAGGCACCGTGCCGGGAGCAATACTCCAGAAGATCGGGGATTCGATGCCGGGTTTGGGGATCGTGGCGGCGGTGCTCGGCATCATCATCACCATGCAGGCGATCGGCGGCGCGGCCGAAGAGGTGGGCCACAAGGTGGCCGCAGCACTCGTCGGCACCTTTCTCGGCATCTTCATCTCGTACGGCTTTGTGCAGCCCCTGGCGACCAATATCGACATATCGAACGACGAGGAGTCGAAGGTTTTCGAGACGATCGAGGCGGCCATGATCGCCTTTGCAAAAGGGTTCAACCCCATTGTCTGCCTCGAGTTCGCGAGGCGTGCGGTCCCGACTGACTACAGGCCCGGCTTCCAGGAGATGGAAGACTATGTAAAGGGCAAAAGCTAATGGACGGGGAACATAACGACCCGGTCAGGATTGTCGTAAAAAAGAGCAGGGACCACGGAGGCCACCACGGAGGCGCGTGGAAGGTCGCCTACGCCGATTTCGTCACCGCCATGATGGCCCTCTTCATCGTCCTCTGGATCCTGGGACAGAGCACGGACGTCAAGGAGGCTATCGCCGCCTACTTCAAGGACCCCGGGGCCTTCACGAGCACCAGGTCGGGCGGCGTGCTTCAGGGCGGCCCGAAACCGCTCCTCTTTACCCCGCCCGTCGCATCCCCCCCTGCCCCCGATAAACGCACCGGCGACCTGGAAAGGCTCAAAGCCGAAGCAAAAAGCATTCAGGAGAAGATAGCATCCGTTCCCGACTTCAGTAAGTTCAAGGAGAAGATTGAGGTAATGGTGACCCCCGAAGGGCTCAGGATCGACCTCGTGGAAGTTTCGGAGGGTTTGTTCTTCGATATCGGCAAGGCAAAGCTCAAGCCGGAGGCGGTCCGGCTGCTCAAGCTCATCGCCTCCCGCCTGGCAACCCTGCCGAATAAGATTGTGGTGGAAGGCTATACCGACGCCCGGCCTTACGTCTCGTCCGGGTACTCGAACTGGGACTTGAGCGTAGACAGGGCCAACAGCGCGCGGGGGGTATTGGAGGAGAGCGGCCTTGCGAAGGACCAGATACGCGAGGTGCGGGGTTTCGCCGACAGGAAGCTGAGGGTCCCCGAGAGACCGTTCGATTACGCGAACAGGCGGGTCAGCATCCTCGTGGCCGCTGGGGGCGCCGGGCCGGTACTGCACGACGCGCCTCGTGCGCAATCCGGCCGTTTCGCGCCATCCGGCGGAATGCCGCCGCAAAAGCAGGGAAAATGAGCGACACCGGGAGGAGATCACGCATACTTGTGGTCAATGACGATCCGGAAACCCTCGATCTGATCGCGGAAATTTTGCGGAAAGACGAGGCCGTCGAGGTCCGGCTCAGCCGCGATGCGCGGGAGGGAGGGGCCGTCACGTCCGAGTTTGCCCCCGACCTGATCATGTGCAGCCTCACCGACGCCGCCGATTGGGTGCGCTTCCGTTTACGCCTGCAAGGGCATGAAGAAACCAACTCTTTTCTGCTCCTCCTTGTCTGCGACAGGGGGGACGTCGGGATGATCGGCCGGAGCCTCGAACAGGGGGTCGATGATTATATCGAGAAGGGACTCTGCCCCCATATCCTCCTTCCCAGGATCCGATCCCTGGTCGGTGCGAAGAGGCTTCAGGAAGAGCTGAAGGCGGAAGAGGAGAGGCTGAGTGAGAAAAACACGCTCCTCAAGAGAAACTTTGAGGAACTGACGGCCATCCTGCTCAAGATTCTCGAGGTGCGCGTGCCGGGGGCAAGCGACCGCGCCCGTGATGCGAAGACTTGCGTCAAATTCATCGCGGAAAAACTCCACTTTCCCCACGAAAAACGCAAACAGATTGTATTTGCCGGCCTCCTGCACGAGATAGGCAAAGTCGGCCTGCCGGATGGCGTGGCGGGCAAGCAGCACCTCAACCTGCCTGCAGAGCTCAGGTCCGCGTACCGCCAGCACCCGACCATCGGCTCGATGATCATATCCACCATGACGGGCTACAGGGAATCGGCCGAGGCAGTCCATCACCAGCTCGAAAACTATGACGGCTCGGGCTTTCCTGATGGGTTGATGGGGGAGGAGATACCCAGCCACGCGAGGATTCTCAGGGCCGTCGTATTCCAGGAGGAGCTTCGCGGGCAAGGTTGCGCAATCGACGCCATCATCGAACAGGTGCACCTCGCGATACATTCGGTCCTGGAGCAAAGGATAGCGAACCTCCTCATAGAATTCCTTCGTGAGCACAACGTAAAGCCCGAAACCAACAAGCTGAAGCTCCGCGTGGACGACCTAAAGCCTGGAATGGTGATCGCCGAAGACGTCTATGCGGCAAGCGGCGTCAAACTGCTCCCCAAGGGTGTGCAGTTGCGGGACAAAACGCTGGCCCTTCTGCTGGAGCGCAACGAGACGGACCCGGTTCTCGGCGGCATCTATATCCTCACCGACTGGTCCCTGCTTTACGGGACATGAATTCGCGTCTTGCCTTATCTTCTTGCCCTCCCCTGCCGATAATCTTCAAGGAGTATCACTCGCGTACAAGGAGCCGCTTATGACACGAAAAGCCGAATCCGACACAAACGTGACGCCGATGCCTCTGCCCGGCCGAGAACCTGACATGGCGGGGAACGAGCGCTACCGCAAGTCTCTGCTCAACCACCTCACCCTCGGTCTGGCGAAGGACATGTATTCGGCCACCTCCAGGGACAAGTTCAACGCGGCCGTCCTCTCAGTGAGAGCGGCCATGATTAAGAACTGGATCAACACGCAGCAGCAGTACTACCTGGCCGACACGAAGCGCGTCTACTACCTCTCCCTCGAATTCCTCCTTGGCCGGCTCCTCAATTCATACCTCATCAACCTCGGCCTTGCGGAGCAGTACCGCGAGGCCGTGGGCGTCCTCGACATCTCCCTGGAGGAGGTGCTGGAGCACGAGTGGGACGCCGCCCTCGGCAACGGCGGCCTCGGAAGGCTTGCCGCCTGCTTTCTCGATTCCGTGGCGACCCTCCGGTACCCCTGCTACGGGTATGGCATACGGTACGAATACGGCATCTTCTCCCAGAGGATCAAAGAGGGCTACCAGTCCGAGGCGCCGGACAACTGGCTCCGGTACGGCAATTTCTGGGAATTCCCCCGGGCAGAGCTTCTCTACCCCGTCCGCTTCTACGGTCATGTCCAGACCCACGGCTGTCCCAACGGCCGGCCGAGGGCGGCGTGGATCGAGACCGACGAGATACTGGCCATGGCCTATGACTATCCGGTGCCGGGATATAGAAACAACTTCGTCAATACCCTCCGTCTCTGGGCGGCGAAATCGACCCGTGATTTCAACCTGGAGTACTTCAACAGCGGCGACTACGTGAAGGCTGTGGAGGACAAAAACAGCAGCGAAAATATCTCCAAAGTCCTCTACCCGAACGACGCTTCCCTCGCAGGCAAAGAACTCCGTCTCAAACAGCAGTACTTCTTCGTCGCGGCAACCCTGGGCGACGTGCTCCGAAGGTACAGGAAATTCCACGACACCTACGACGCCTTCCCCCAAAAGGTGGCGATCCAGTTAAACGATACCCACCCCTCCATCGCCATCCCGGAGCTGATGCGCATCTTCGTGGACGAGGAAGGCCTCGAGTGGGAAGACGCCTGGGCGATCACGACACGGACGATCGGCTATACGAACCACACCATTCTCCCCGAGGCGCTCGAAACGTGGTCGGAGGAACTGGTGGGACACCTGCTCCCCCGCCACCTCCAGATCATCCGGGAAATCGACAGGCGGTTCCTTATCCAGGTAACGCGACGGTTTCCCGGCGAGCCCGAACGGAAAGAGAAGACCGCCATTATCACCGGTTGCGGCGGAGGCGTCGTCCATATGGCGCGGCTCGCCATCGTGGGCAGCCACGCGACCAACGGCGTCTCCCGGATGCACTCGGAGATCCTGAAGGCCGACATCTTCAACGACTTCTACCTCATGTACCCCGAGCGCTTCCATAACATCACCAACGGCATTACCTACAGGCGATGGCTCCTGGAGGCAAATCCCGGGCTTTCGGCCCTGATCACCGGGGCTATCGGCGACGGGTGGACGCACGACCTGGAGCGACTGGCCGACCTGGAGCCGTTCGCCCGGGACGACGGTTTCTGCAAGGCCTTCGAGGAGATAAAGCAGGCGAACAAGGCGAGGCTCGCCGCTTTCCTTGCGACGAACGACAAGATCACCATCAACCCGTCTTTCCTCCTCGACTGCCAGGCAAAGCGGTTCCACGAATACAAGCGGCAGCTCCTCAACGTCTTCCACGCCATTACCCTCTATAACAGGCTCGTCGAAGGGAGAGAGACGGATTCATTCACCCCGAGGACTATCCTGTTTTCCGGCAAGTCCGCACCTGGGTACCTCCTGTGTAAGCTCATCATCAAGCTGATCCACAATGTGGCCGACGTGATCGCCGCCCATCCCCTGGTGAGGGAGAAGCTCCAGGTGGTCTTCGTGCCCAATTACGGCGTGACCCTGGCCCAGTTCATCATCCCTGCCGCGGAGCTGTCCGAGCAGATATCGACAGCCGGTTTCGAGGCCTCCGGCACCGGCAACATGAAGTTCATGCTCAACGGCGCCCTCACGATCGGCACCCTCGACGGGGCGAACGTCGAGATCCGCGACGAGGCGGGGGAGGAGAACTTCTTTCGCTTCGGTCTCGACAGCAGCGAGGTGCAGGCCCTCCGGCCGGGCTATGACCCGAAGAAATATATCGACGAGAACGGCGAGCTGAAGCGGATCATCAGCCAGCTTGGCAACGGGTTTTTCTCCGCCGAGAACCCCTCCCTCTTTCAGCCCATCCTCGACACCCTGCAGGGCGGCGACCGTTTCTTCGTGCTCGCCGACTACGAGGGCTACATAAGCTGCCAGGAGGCCGTGTCGATTGCCTATCGGGACCGCGAGGAATGGACGAGAAAAGCGGTCATCAACGTGGCCCGGTCGGGGAAGTTCTCGAGCGACAGGGCGGTAGAGGAGTACGCGCGGCGCATCTGGGACGTGGCCCCGTTGCGTTCCGGCGAGGCGACGCAGTAATGCGGCGACCGGTCACCTTAGGGTCCGGTGACCTTCGGGCTTCCGTTGCTTTATGCCGGCGGGTGACTGCAGAGACTCTCTGTCAGATACTTCCTCAGCTTTTCGACCCTCCCCTTATTGCTGCGGTAAAGCGGCAGAACGTTCTGATATTCCCTTACCTTGTTTATGTCTTTAAGCTCTTCCACATGAACATCTTTTTCAAGCCACTTCCTCACGTTATGAAATGCACCGATAAACAGAATACCCTTTCCCCCTTCCTGCAGCGTATCGTTTATCTGCTTCGCAATGAACTTATCCCTTCTTTCCAAAAGCGTATTTTTTGCGAGCTTATACTTCAGGGCCGCGGCAAGCTTTTGCGCCCGGTTCTTTGCCTGCGTTATCTTGAGAATCCAGGCGCGTTCCTCCTTTACGAGGCTTAAATCTTCCGTCTTGACGAGAACGGCGCCTTTCCCGATCAGTGCCGAGATGATCTGATAATTCCGGCTGCCTGTCTGAAGAACTTCCCGAACTATTGCCACGGCTGTTTCACCGCCTGCTACCATGCCGTCCTGGTATATCTTGAAACCCGGTACTTCAATGGAATCAAAATACCCGGCAATTGCGTCCCAGAAACCGAGGACGGTCTCCTCGTGCCTTTTCCAAAGTGTCTCACCGAATTCCCTCAGACCTCTTGCGGCAATGTCCTCGCCCATGGAGCCGAGGTCCGCCTCTGTGTGGATAATTGGGACGTAGAGTAACGCACGCATCCCGGCTCCTGTCTTATTTCACCCTCTCTTCCAGCCGTTCAATCCTCTTTTTCAATGCCTTTGCCTCATTCTCAATAGCGTGTCTCTTTCTGCCATTGGATAAATAGGGGTCCTGCTGCCACCAGTTAATCCCCATCTCCATCGCTTTATCGACAGATGCGATCAACAGCCTTATCTTAATGGTTAACAGTTCAATGTCTGCAATTCTTATCTGGATGTCTCCTGCAATAACAATTCCTTTATCCAGTACTCTTTCCAGTATGTCGGCAAGATTGGTAGCCTGAATTGCATGCACCATTTGTTCGGCCATAAGACTCTCCCTTATATCAGATCTCCCAAAGGACCGAGATTAAGATTCATGTCTTCATCCTTGATACCGAAGATCGCCTGGATTTCCTGCATCTTTTTCTTTACCGCTTTCAGACTTAATCCCAACTTTTGGATCTCAACGGAAGAAAGCGATCCCCTCCGCACTCTCCTGAATGCCTCCTTCTCCATAAGCTTTCTTATCAACTCGATAATGGTTAAAATGAGCTTTGCCAAACCCTGTTCAGTTTCCCTCGGGCTGTCTGCGTGTATAATCCTGGGGATGTTTTCTTCGGCCTTTTTTATCTCGTTTTGTAATTTCTCGATATAGGCGATGTCTTCTTTGGTCAATGCCTTTTCGGGGCTGCCGGGGCGCCTTCCCGATAACTCCTCAGCCTTGGCAACAGAAGTGAGTATGAGCCTCAAACCCAGAAACACCAGGTCTACATCCGCTATCCGTAGCACCATGTCGCCGTTGATAACCACTCCCTTTTCCACGACCTTGTCCAGGACATCAAACAGCGCAACCCTCTCATGTGTAGCTGTCATGCCGTCTCCTGCGGCCCGTAGGAATCGGTAAAATTGAAGGGCGGCCACGGGCCGCTGTATTCGAGGTGAAGCCCCTTTGTGCGAAGCTCCCCGGCGGTGCCGTCAACGGTCTTCTTGAATGCATCGAGCTTATCTGCATGGACTAAAAAGGCTGCATTGAAAACCATCCTCTCTGTTTTGCCCGTCATCTCTCTGTCAAGAATCCTTGTCCTTACGGATTCTGTTGCCTCTTCACCCAGTTTTCCGAAGAGCTTTTCCGAAGCGGCGTCCAATTCTTTGTCTGCCTCATGACGAACGGCCTCTTTCAGCTCTTCTTCCATAAAGTAGGCCATGCCCTCGGGCATTGAGGCAATTTCCTGCTCTTTCAACCTTATTTCCGCATTATTTTCCTTAACCGTCAGCTCAAATCTTTCTTCATCCATAAGATATACCTTCACATTCCATTCCTGTTTCCCTTGAATCTTATGCAACAACCCGCTCATCTTTGCATGGTTCCTGTCAAGGGTTTCTTTCAGTCCTGCCTCGTCGTTAAAAATGGTGCCGAACCTCATGGGGATCACGCTGACAAGCCCATCAATCCCCCCCATGGCCTCTTCGATAACGTCTTCGTGGATGAGAACCTTTTCCTTGATCCAGTCAAGGTCTCCCCGGGCCTTTTTCTGAATTTCTTCGGAGGTGAATTTCACCAGGGAAACTCTGCTGACAACCGCCTCGATCTCGCCCTGGACGATGGTGAAAATTCCCCTTTCTCCCTCAATGTCTCCCGTACGAAACGCTGAAGGCTCTTCAGTTTTTTCCCGCACACAATAAAGATACAATCCCTCCATACCCTTCACGCCTGCGATTGGTGGTTTGCAATCTTCTTTTCGTATGACTGAACCTCCAGGTTTTCATCAACCCTCACCTTATAGATGTTCAGATCCTTCACCTTCGTCGGCAGCCCGCAAGATTTGATGAGTGCGCTCTCTTCATATACCTCGACCTCTTCCTCCCACCCTTCGGGCGTTCTTGTGATCTTTACCACCTTCGCATCCTCTGCTGAGAGAATACTTTTAAAGAACCCCTTCGTCGCCTGGGTAACTTCTGCAATATTTGCCATGTATCGCCTCCTATAGTGTTCTTTTCCGCTTACCCCTCTTCTCCTTCCGCGTACATCGCATGCAACCGTTCGAGAAGCGCCTTTTCCTGCCTCGTGTAGGTCTCTTCATCTATCTCATCCAGCTCGAACCGCAATTGCAATTCCATAAGCCGTTCCTTGACAAGCCCCTCGTCGGACATCTCGTGCTGAGCCATATCGTTAACCTTTTCGCTCAGCCAGATAATGCCTCTCAATGGTGAAAGAATTATGTCATCGATGAGGAACATCGTCTCTTTCTTTTTCGGCGTTCAGATCCACGCGCTTTCGTTCCTGCAGCATGCAATCGGTACACGCCGCATGCTGGCAGCCATTCATCCTCCCATGTTTATCACCAGGTTCACAAAATTGAACGGCGGCAGGGTTCCCACATATTTAAACCTCACTTTGTCGTTATACCTATCTGCAAGCCCCTGAACTTCCCTGTCAAACTCCGCCTCTTTCTCTTGCGCTACCAGAAAAGCGGCGTTCATAATCATCAGCTCGCCATAGGTAGTGTTTATCCTGGCCTGTTCGCAAAGGGGCGATAATCTTCGTAATGCATCATCCTTATAGAAGTCCCTTTCCTTTTGGAGTGCTGCTTCAACCATCCTGCCTATCTCCATCCTCTGGTAATATGATTTTTCAGGGAGCAACGGTATAATCTGCTCTTTCAGGGCCTTTATATCATCATTTTTCTCGAGAATTTCCTTATACAGCACGTGTTCCTGGAACAGCATCTTCACGCCGAGCTCTTTCTTGCCGTGCATGGTTTTTAATAACTCGATGAATTTGCGGTGCTCTCGCTCTAATATCAGTCTTACCGTTTCCACATTTTCAGCAATTGTCGCAAACCTGACCGGCAGCACCGTATGGGTTTTCATTACCTCTTCAATGACCCGCTCATGAGAAATGAGATACTCCCGGGCAACAGGATATTTTTTGACAGGCGAATTGCTCACCACAGCCCCGATATCCCGGAAGGGTACGGTATATACCGCGTCACCCCTTCCACCAATGCCGACGGCGCCGAACGACAGAGGTTCCTTTGACTCATTTATGCAATATATGTATACCCCGTCTTCCAAAGTCGCTCCCATAAACACTCACCTCTCCCACTCTTCCTGATAAATGGTGATATTCACAAAGTTATAGGGGGGCCAGGGTCCTGCGTACAAAAACCATATTCTTTCTTTGTAGGCGTCGCTAACCTCCTCCATGACATTGTCAAATTCTTTCTCCCTCCCTTTGCTCACCAAAAATGAGCCATTCATGAACATCCCGTCGCCAATGGTAGTGTTCAGCTTATAATCGAATGCCGATGTCTTTAATGCAGCAACAATCCTTTCGGCGTCTTCCGCCTTTTTGTGCTTCAGTGCAGCCTCGACAAGTTTGCCCAGTTCTATTTTTGCCTGAATATTCTCCCGCTGCACGTCCCCTTTCGGCGTTCTCCTTATTTTTTTGATCTCTTTGCTCTCCTCTGCAATCTCCCTGAAGATAATGTCCATATCTTTCCACAGCCCCTTCACGCCAAGCTCCACCTTGTGATCCATGTCCCTCAGAACATTCTTGAATTCCCTGTACCTTTTGAATAACAGGCTCCTTATCTCATCGGCACTCGAGGCAATGGTACAGAACCTCACCGGCAACACAGTATGCTCCTTCATCACCTCTTCAATAACCTTTTCGTGAGCCAGGATGTTGTCCCGGTTCACCACAAGCTTCGTTAAAGGGTGAGCGCTGATTACCATTGCAAGGTCATCGATACCGATAGTGCCCACCTCGTCGCCCCTGCTCCCGATGCCGATAGGGCCAAATGTTCTGTCTTGTTTTGCGTTGATGATGCAGTATATATATTTTCCTTCACGATCCATCATTGTTCCTTTACCGTGACGATTATCGAATTTTCTGCAAAGTCTTCTTTTTTGAAAGAACACGCATCGTGTTGACAATATGCTGAAAGCAGCCTGTATGCATTGGTGATTTCAATATATTCCGTTTCTGTCTCGCCATTTTGCCTGTCGGACTGCTTATCGGGATGATACACAGAGGCATATTTCCTGTAGGCCTTTTTTATCTCGTCTTTCGTTGCAAAGGCGTTCAGAGCAAGTTTTTCCTTTGCCCGCTCAATTTCGTCGTACTGCAATTGTTCTATCTCAAGCACATAAAAGTTATATGGTGGAAGTGGACCGACGCACTTGAAATGGACCTTTCCGCCAAAACTGCCGCTTAATTCATCCAGCCTTTCTTCAAAACGGATGTGCCTGGGCTTGTCGATAAAGAAGGCTGCATTCATGATTGTCGCGTCATTCAGCATCGTATATTCTTTTATGCTCCGGCACAGGTCTTCCAATGAGTCCTTTATAGTGAGGGCGTATTCATGTTTTTTCTTATCCAGACAACTTTTAATGAGCATGCCTGCTTTCATTTGATCATCGACCGTGATGCCCGCCTTCTTGTTGAAAAGGACCTGTTTTACTGCCCTTACCTCTTCTTCTTCGGATACCTCTTGTATGACCGCATGAAGATCGACCCAGGTGGCGACGACATCAAGCTCTATCCTGCCTTCGATCTTTGCAAAAACCTCTTTAAACACGTGGTATCCCTTCATCAGGGCCAGCATCACCTCATCTTCACCGAGCACATACGTGCCCAGCCTCGCAGGGATGACGGTAAACGCCTTCATCAACTTTTCCATCACCACCTGATGCTCGATGAGGCGCCTTGCCGCAGCGTCGCCCGGCAGCTTTCCATAGTCAATTATCTCGGAATCACCCACTGCCGCAGAAACATCCTTATAAGGGACGGTGTAAATGCCGTGTGAAGTGAGCATAGTTGAACCCGCCGCATGGGATTCATTATTGATCACGCCATATATGCACTTACCTTTATCGTTCATGCGTCACCCTGTCCCGCGGAAATAGATTCTTTCTGCTTTTGCACCAATCGCAATGCCTCCTCGAAATGCCTCTTCGATATAGTAAGTTGCGCGCGCGCGTTGGGTTTCGCGTTTTGGGTGTGGTTTACATATTCCCTTATGGTCAACATAGACGCTTTCCGGCAAATAAATTCTATGTCCGATCCTGCCAGGCCGACGGTCTCTTTTGCGAGCGCCCGCAAATCCACATCCTTGCCAAGAGGTTTGTTCTTCGTATGGATCCCAAATATGGATAAACGTGTGTCTTCATCAGGAAGGGGCAGCTCGATGACAAGATCGAATCTTCCACCTCTCAGGAGCGCCGGGTCAATCATATCGAGCCGGTTGGTAGCGGCCAGCACCACCACTCCCTTGAGTTCTTCAATACCGTCCATTTCGGCCAGGAACTGGCTCACAACCCGTTCCGTCACGCCTGACTCGGCAATCCCCGAACCCCTTCTCGGCACTACGGCGTCGATCTCGTCAAAAAATATGATAGCCGGGGAAGCCTGTTTTGCTGTTTTGAAGACTTCACGGATGCCCTTCTCACTTTCACCCACAAATTTTGACATGAGACTCGGCCCCTTTATGGAGATAAAATTGACTTTCGTCTCGCTTGCAACCGCTTTTGCAAGTAAGGTTTTTCCCGTACCCGGCGGTCCATGAAGGAGAATCCCCTTGGGCGGGTGTGTGCCGGCAGCTCTAAAGACATCAGCGTACTTAATGGGCCATTCTACCGCCTCCTTCAATTCCTGTTTGATCTCTTCGAGGCCGCCCACGTCATCCCATCGCACATCGGGCACCTCGACAAACACCTCCCGTATGGCAGAGGGTTCAACCTCTTTCATGGCATCCAGGAAATCGTCCATAGTCACTTCCAGCTTGAGGAGCGTCTCATAAGGGATTTCATCCACGTCGAAATCAATCCGCGGTAAAATCTTCCGGAGTGCAGACATGGCTGCCTCCCTTGCCAGCGCCTCCAGGTCCGCACCAACGAAGCCATGGGTAATCTCGGCCAATTTTTCCAGATCGACCCCGTCGTGCGCTTCACCGCTTCCCTGACCGGGTTCTCCTGAGAGGGGCATACCCCTCGTATGGATCTGCAATATATGCAGTCTTCCGTTTCTGTCCGGAATGGGGATTGAAATCTCCCTGTCGAACCTCCCCGGTCTCCTTAGAGCCGGGTCGAGGGTATTGGGAATATTTGTTGCCCCGATGACAATTACCTGTCCCCGCGACTGCAATCCGTCCAGGAGCGACAGGAGTTGGGCGACAACACGCCGCTCAACCTGTTTTTCTCCGCCCATGTCTTCCCTTTTCGGCGCAATGGCATCAATTTCATCAATAAAGATTATCGAAGGGGTATGCTTCTGGGCATCATCAAATATGGACCTGAGACGCGCTTCGCTTTCTCCGTAAAATTTACCCATGATTTCCGGGCCGCTGATACTTGTGAAGTACGCCTCGGTCTCGTTCGCCACGGACCGGGCGATCAATGTCTTCCCTGTGCCGGGAGGCCCATAGAGCAGTACACCTTTAGGCGGGTCAATTCCGAGTCTCTCGAATATCTGCGGGTATTTCAAAGGCAGCTCGATCATCTCCCTGATTCTTTGAATCTGATACCCCAGTCCTCCGATGTCTTCATAGGAAATCTTCGCGATTTTCGGCTCACCTGCCTCCCTCGATTCTATTTCTATTTGTGTTGCCGGATTTATCGCCACCACGCCGTCGGGGGTAGTAGTGAGAACCTTGAAATCGCTTGACCGTGAGCCAAAAAGCGTCACCCTTACCCTGTCTCCCGTGATTACAGGCAGACCCTCGATCAGCGTGCCGATATACCTGGCATCCCTATCTTTTTGAGGCAGGCTTGAAAGGGTTAGGGGGGAAAGCTTTACCCTTGCTGCACGCTTGTGATCGACCTTCAGAACCTTTACCTTCTCGTCTATGCCGACCTTGGCATTCTCCCTCGTTATGCCGTCCATCTGTATGATCTTTTTTCCTCTCTCTTCAACATAACAGGGCATCAGCTTCACCGGGGTCTTTCTTTTCCCTTCAATCTCCACGATATCGCCGACATCCAATTCGAGCAGCTTCATGTCCTCGGGGTCAATCCGGACAATGGCCCTCCCCACGTCCTTCGGCAACGCCTCTTTCACTTTGAAAGCCGGGGGCGACTCTTCATCTTTCATTGTTGCCGTTCCTCCGTTTTATTGAAACAGCAATTCCTTAAAGTCATTCAAGGCATCGATACCCTTCACTTCCCGCGGGCGCAGCGGGACAAGTGTTATCCGGGTAGTGCCCATTTGTTCTCTCAAGTAATTGATGTAGTCTTCCTCTCCTTTCCTTTTTTCTTTGCAAAATTCACAATGGTCATTCAACGGCACTACATTGTTGACCACCAATTGTTTTATTGTTATCCCGTATTTATTCAATTCAGCGATCATCTTCTCTGCCTCCCGGACAGCCATGTATTCCGGTATTGTCACCACGATGAATTCACACCTTTTAAGGTCTTTAAAGAGGCTGCGTATCCTGGCGACGGTTCTTTTCATCTCCACAAGAAAATCATCGCCTTCGTCGGGTTTATAGGCACCGCCGAGGGTTGTCAAAACATAGCGGTATTTCCATCTCATCTTTGCCATGACCCTGATCCATTCATCGAGCATGCCCGGCAGCGTTAAAAGCCTCAGGGCATGACCCGTGGGCGCCGTATCGACAACGACCTTATCAAATCTCCCCTCTTCAATCAGGTCTGTTATGGTCTTTAACCCCATAACTTCATCTAAACCCGGGATCGGAAGTGACAGGACCGATTCGATATCTTCCGAATCCAGATAGGTTGACGTGTCGATAATCTTTTTTATCTGTTCTTCGTACCGCACCTTGAAGGCTGAAAAGGTTTTTTTTGCGCTTATCTCAATCGCACTCAGATTTGTTACGCCTTTAATGTCCTGAACTCCATCCCCGATCTTCTGTCCCAGACTGTCCGACAGGGAATGGGCCGGATCGATGGAGATGATTAACGTGTGGCATGTTTCCGACAAATGCAGACCGGCACTTACCGCGCACGTTGTTTTTCCGACGCCGCCCTTGCCGCCGAAGAGAATCAGTCTCAAAGGGGCATCCCTCAGTCCGGTCAATCCCATTGAGAATCCCCTTCATTTCTTTATCGTAATCTCAAGTATGCCGTTCTTAAAAGAAGAGGCAAGGGTCTCGCTTTTCCCCTTTGCGGGAAGGAGAAGCTCCTTGCGATATTTTTTGTCTCCGCTTTTCGCGGAAATATTGAGTATGTCCCCCAACAGGTCCATCTTTATGTCGTTCTCATTCACCCCTGGCATTTCCGCGTAGACACGGATTTCATCTTTTTCGTCAAAAACATCGGTAATCGGCTCCCTTTCTTCTTCGACCTTTGCTCCGCGAGGGGTTTTTTTAATATTGCCGAAATGTTCGACAACCGGTTTTCCTCCTGTGGCCGTCTTTATGGAAAACCCGAAGACGCCTTTCATGCCCTCTTTCAGGTCGCTTAAGTCTATGGCGCCTTCTTTCTTTATTTCACCGCCTGCTTTTTCCATCTCGGATACGAGGTCCACCAGGTTTTGAACGCCTTTAAACAGGCCTCCCATCCCCAGGTCTCCCATTCCAAGCTCAATCTTGATTGAATCGTCGCGCTTTTTGCTGCGTTTTTTTTCCGCCATTTCTCCCCCCCTTACATGTTCCGAACGCCGCATTCAATACCTGATCGGCATTGTCCTCAAAGGGTTCGTCTTTGTGCACGCGGCGGTCTTTATCGCCCCGGCTTCCTGTATCTCCCCTTGTAATCCGGCAATCAGTTTATTTACGTCGCGCAACAAGCGACCGGTTATTTCCCGTTTCTTTTCCAGCGCAACAACTTCTTTTTCCAGCCTGTCCTTCTCCCTTTTCAGCGAGTACAGGTCAAGATAAGGGGACCTCTGAACCTTCGGGACCGACCGTGCGCCGATGGAATGCATGCTTCTCACGTTCCTGATTGTTGTGATCTCGTGCAAAGCTTTCATGCGGTCATCCTCCTCGCGATGACTTGATCAGGGCGAATTGGTGTTAGTTCATATGTGTGGCCACCAGGCCCTCGACAATCTCCTTCACCCTGTTTTGATTTGTCTTAGAGCCTACCCTGCTCGTCACGGAAGCCAGTATGTCCTGACACATCCGGCTGAAAGCCCCGTTTGAACGGGATGGTGAAATGTTCCGGACCTTCGCTGCCTTTGCAATCATTATGCAGGCACGAATTGTCGGTGCGAATTCGCACTTGCCCGATTCTCTCAGATCCCTCACGATCCGCACTATCTTCTCTACATCTTTTTTGGGAAGTCTGGATTTTGCGCGGGTAATGGCCACCTCCGTATCATAGTCAAAATGGTCTAAATCCATCGTTACCATTCTGTCCCTCAAGGCATCCTGACTTCTGTGCACTCCTGCATATTCCTCAGGATTACTTGTAAATATCGCGGTAAAATGCGGGTGCACCTTAAGGTATGGCCCCTCTCCCCCCCTTTCCGAGGGCAAATCCATAATCCGTTCCTGCAGAATAGACAAAAGGATATTATTCGCCTCCGGACGCGACCGTGTAAACTCATCGTAGATGAGGGTGAATCCGGCCCTGCATGCCACGGTCAGACGGTTGTCAACCCATCTCTTGACCATGTCTTCTTCCGTCTTGAGAACCCTTGAGACAAAACGGTCCACCACTTTTCTCATCCTGTAGCCATATTCACCACCTACAAGATTGGATGTGGTCAACTCCTCATCTCCATGAATTAGGACAACCGGTCTCCCTATCTTGTGTGCGACATGCATGGCGAGGGTAGTTTTACCGGTGCCTGAAACCCCTCTGAAATGCACCGGAAAACCCGCCTTGATGTAAGAAATCGCTCTGCCGGCGGTATCCTTTATGTAGTTCGTTTCCACAAAATCATGCAAAGCAGATGGTTCTAAGAGCGTTGCGTTCTCCTCAATCATTCGGGTTTTCCTCCCAAAATATTTTTCATGCCACTGCAGATCCTTTTCCCTTCCCTTAAATCCGCCCTCACTCCCCCTTCTCTTCTCTTGAAATCATCCTTAAAAAAACTGTCGGCTCCGCACCTTGAGCCCGTTAAACCCGATAATAAAGACCGCCCTCTTTTCTGATCTTGCCTTCATCCAGCAGTTTTTTTGCCAGTACACCCAATCTCAATCTGGGCACACCGAAAACCGGCTCCATGTCGCCAACCCTTACCCCGTTGTGCTGCTGATTGATGTATCCCAGAACCTTTTCTTCAATATCAACGTCCTGATGTGGCTTTTCTGCGTGCGGCCTCTCTTCTTCGATTGCCTCCCGGACCGCAGCAACCTTATTGTGGATTTCGACGGATGGCATTGCGGTCTCCACTTTTAAACCGGTGAGCGTTCCTTCCCAGAAGTGTCCCGCCTGCGTCATATCCGTATGGTATTCCTGCAAAAGTTTCCCGACCCCACGTGCTATATCGTTTGCATACGCAGCCAGGCTTTTTCTCAAGGCATCGCTCATCTCGCCATGAGATGCGTCAAATTCTTTCAGTTTATTCTTGACATAGCTTTCGATGTTTTTTACATCCCTTTCACGTCTGCTCTTACGCTCCGCCGACATCTCACCCCGTGTTCTTCTGAACTTGTTCACCATGGCGCCGGCATCCTTTGTGAGTGATGCGACAAACTCCGACAGGTCCTTTGCCTGTTCGCTGCCCATCTGACGGTGTTCTTTTAAAAATTGATCCAGCATCTTTTTGGTGTTTGTCGTGAGATTATGCGAAAACTCCGACAGATCCTTTGCTTGTTCGCTGCCCATTTTGTGATGCTTTTTGCGAAAGTCTTTCAGCATATCCTCCACGCTTTTGGATAGGCCACCCTGGAAATCCTGTAGGTCTTTGCGCTGCTTACGACCCATGGCATGCCGTTCCTCCGCAAAATCCTCTACAGTCTTTTTTGTGTCAAGCAATAGATCTCCAAGGGCTTTTACTCTCACATTGCGCGAAGTAACGATCTGTTCCGCCAAGTCTTTCATGCTGTGTGCCATAGCCATGGCTGCCTCCTTTTTCTATGGATCACGCTGTGTGTCGGTTTGCTGGTTCCCGCCTTTTTTTCTGAATGTACTGAGCATCTTTTGCACGCCTTCTTTCCTTTCCCGCTGCTGCGCTGCCCTTTCCCTGGATTGAGCCTCAAACTGCTTGAGCATCGTTTTTAAATCTCTTATCCTGAGCTCCCTCCCTTTGGAAAGAAGTTCCCCAAGGGAGCGAGATAACTGACCTTGTTCTTTTTGAAGTATCTTCAGTGTGGCGGCAAGTTCCGCCTTTCTCTCTTCCTGCTTTTTAAGAATATCCGTGAGCACCTCATGGAAGTCATTGATTCTGCCGATATTGTCCGTGTTCAGGCCATCCTTGAATGTTCCCAGATTTTCCTTGAGCCGCCTTGCCATTTCTCTCTGCTCAGTGAGATAGTTGTGAAGCAGTTTCCTCACCGCTCTCTCTCTGTCATCTTGAGAGAGGAGAATGGTATTCATCATCGCGTCAAAATCCTTTTTCCTGAGAGATTCGTTCCTCGCAAGGGTCTCGCGAAGCCGAACGTGTAATGCCTCCTTTTCCTCCTTTCCATGTGACATTGATTCCTGAAATTCACCAAGAACCATTTGCGTGTTGTCAATGATGAGGCTCATGCTCTGAAGCTTTTCCTCATAGGAAGAAATAATTCCTTCAACTACATGAGTCGCATTTACGCTGTCTGTCATTGGGGCCCTTGGGTCCGGCATTAAGAAAGTTCCTGGCGTGTCATGCTTTCCGACCCTTTACCCTAAAACTGCGAAGGCTTGAGGATGACACGGCAAGAACTTTCATCCGCTTTTGCTCGGCTGAGCCTGGTAAAGCCTTTACGCTGCCGTCGCGGTAAGGCCGATCGCCTCGGCATACTTCAGATAGGTCTCCACTGACGCCACAACAACCCTGGCTTCAATGGCAAGTATTTCTATACCTACCAGAGAAACCCTCACCCATGCATCGACGACCACACCCTTGTCAAGAATTCTGTCGATGACTTCCACTAAACTGGACGATGCTATTGCCTTTTCCACTGCCATAATCTCACCTCCGTTTTTTATTCCGCTTTTTTAAGGGGAGCGGTGAACCCGACCTTTTTTTGAGACCAGCCACCATCGCCTGCGTGACGTTCTCTTCAGCGTGACGTTCTCTTCAGCGTGACGTTCTCTTCAG
>Ga0187856_1000130_pt1 | contig 71577 bp, 58 predicted proteins | sample June2016WEW_8_40_FD_132443 | JGI IMG/M metagenome (GOLD analysis project Ga0187856, IMG submission 132443) | Peatland microbial communities from SPRUCE experiment site at the Marcell Experimental Forest, Minnesota, USA - June2016WEW_8_40 | ecosystem: Environmental > Terrestrial > Soil > Wetlands... | reverse complement strand
GGGCTCTCGACTGTACTCGAAGAAAATGCACACCCGACTGATTACTTCGGTTGCGGACTTGCAAAGCTTCGTGCGCGAATTGCGCCCCCGCGGCAGGTCGCTGGCCTTGGTGCCGACCATGGGGGCGCTGCACGAAGGCCACCTCAGTCTCATCCGCCGGGCCAAGCAGCAGTGTGACGCCGTGTTGGTTTCCATCTTTGTCAATCCCACGCAGTTCAATTCCGACGAGGATTTTACCCGCTACCCTCGCGACCTTCAGAAGGATGTCGAGGTCCTCCGCGCTCTCAACGTCGATGGGATTTTTACTCCTCGCGCGGAGGATCTCTACCCGGCAGGTTTCGACACTTTTGTCGAACCGGGCAAGCTCACCGCGCCCTTCGAAGGCGCCGCGCGGCCTGGTCATTTCCGCGGCGTCTCGACCATTGTTCTGAAGTTGTTCAACCTCGTGCAACCCGACCTCGCCTACTTTGGGCAGAAAGATTTTCAGCAGGTCCAGATCATCCGCCGGATGGTGGATGACCTCAACCTCCCGGTGCGCCTGGTGATCTGCCCCATCGTGCGGGAGGCCGACGGCTTGGCGCTGAGTTCCCGCAACGCCCTGCTCAGCCCCGCAGACCGCCAAGCCTCCACCGTCCTGCACCGTTGCCTGCGTCACGGCGATACCCTCGTTCAGGCAGGGGAAGTCCGGGCCCAGAATCTGCTACAAGCCATGCGCGAAGTGGTCAATGCCGAACCCCGGGTGACGCTCGAATACCTGGCGCTGGTCAATCCCTTGCAGTTTGAGCCCGTGGAGCGCGTGACCGCCGGCACGGTGGCCCTCCTTGCCGCTCGGGTGGGCGCGGTGCGGCTGATTGATAATCTGATTCTTGGCCCGCCCGGAACAAACCCGGAACTTCTCCTGCAACTGGCCTTTGCCGCGCGGCCGGTCGTCGACCCCGGCGCGCGCATTCCCGGACTGGAGATCGAGGCGCTTTGCCGGCGAATCGCCACCTGCCGCGATTGCGCCGCCATGTCTTCGGTGATGATTCCTCCCCGTGAATTCCTGGCCAAATACTTGAAGCGCGATTACCCTGACCTGAACTGCGTGCGGGTGGTCGTGATCGGGCGCGACGCGCCCATGGTTCCCGAGCATTATTTCTACAAACATCCCGAGCGTCCCGACCGCTTCACCACGGCCCTATTCGCCTTGTTGGGGGTGGAAAACTATGAGAACTTCAAGCAGGCCTTCGTGCTGACCGATGCCTTGCGCTGCCACGTTCAATCCGCTCACGTCCCGGAGAAGGCCCTTACCTTTTGCGCGCGGCATTTGCGCGAGGAATTGAAACAGTTCCCCAACCTGCATACGGTGGTGGTCTTAGGGAAGGATGCCTACCAACAGTTCCAGAGAGAAGTTCTGGAACGTCAGGGGGTTGAGATCAAACCCTATGAGGGTATGCTGAATGCGGAGGGATGGGCCGAGGAGCAGGTCCCCTTCCCTTCCCTCATAACCGGAACCCTTCACGTAATCTACGGCTACCATCCGACCAGGAACCAAAAGCAGAGCCCATCACTCGCTTCAGCGCTTCCGCCGCTTTCCCAACACCCGTGATTTCTTACCCCCTCCGCTGTCCTCCCGCGGACCTTTTCTGGCCTGAACGTGTAATGCAATCGACGGTGAACTCATGATAGAATAAGAGCTGGATCAGATGCACAATCAGAGGCCTTAATACCGTTCACTGCCAATGGAAGAGTCTCCATCGAAGATTGACATTGTCATTGCAGACGACCAAGCCATATTCCGGGAGGGCTTGCGGAAACTGCTGGAAGCCGAACCGTGGCTACGAATCGTCGGAGAAGCTGCAGATGCCAAAGAGACCGTAAGGCTCGTTCGCCAACACAACCCACAGATTCTCCTCCTGGACCTCGCATTGTCCAAGGCAAGGGGCATCGAGGCCCTTCGAGAGCTGAGCAAACTGGGCCTCCCGACACGGACCATCATACTTACAGAGGCCATCGAGAGCGATCAGGCCGTCGAGGTGCTCCGGTTGGGGGCTCGTGGCATCATTATGAAGCACTCGGCAGTAGAGCTTCTTCTTAAGAGTATTCGTTGTGTGAATGATGGAGAGTTTTGGCTCGGCCATGAACGTCTTTTGGACCTTATCCAGGCAGTGCGCCGGATGACGCCTTACCCCAGCGATTCAGGGGACAAGCGAGACTTCGGTCTTACTTCCCGTGAGATGCAGGTCATCAAGCTCATCAGCTCTGGCTATACGAACAAGGATCTCGCGAAGGAGCTAAGTATCAGTGAAAACACCGCCAAACATCACATCACCAACATCTTTGACAAACTGGGAGTCTCTAACCGCATGGAACTTGTCCTTTTCGCTCTTGAGCATCGTTTGATCTCTGAAGATTAGTCCCGTCCGCGCCCCATTTCCTCAGGTTCTACCTGATGTAATACATTTCATGCAAGTAGCACTGTCGGGTGCCAGCTAGGGGGGCACTAAAGTGCCATTACGATGGGACCATCGGGCCATTGAACAGCTCCAAAGATCAGGTATTCTTAATACGTTTTAAGAATTAAGTTCAGGAACGACGAACCCAACGTTTAGCGATCTTTAGTACGGCCGCAAGGTATTAACTGAGTTTGACACTGCCCATTTTGGACGCGGCAGGGGGTGTTGGCTTGCAGGGGGGGTATCCCCTGCATAGGATGGGGATGTGTGGCACCTACCCATCCCAGGTACGGGAAGCAAGATTTTTGGCACACAGTCGTGGCCCGGGTGCAGGGCGGCCGCCAGCCGAGGATGGCGGCCGGTTTAGGACGAACCGGGTCCGCGCGGCTCTTCCAGTTTCCTCCTCGGAAGGCAGAACAAAGGCTTACAGGAAACGCCGACCTGTAAGTCACAGGGCGGAGCTGTAGAGTTCGTTGCGCCGTGTTGATGTGGCTTCTGCATTTGACTGCCATTAGAGAATTGCTTTCCGTCCGGCGGATTTTTCCTGAATCGTGTGGCACCCCATCTCAGCCGTCTAGGAAAACGCAGACCCCAAATTTGAATCTAATCCTTCGGCGGACGAGGCGGGTAAGCAGTTTGCTGTGGGGATGCCAAGAGTATCCCCAAGCGACTTTTGTTTGGTACTTGGCCTTATGACCTCGAAAAGCTCACTACAAGACGGCGACCGGCCACGGCGCTATACGCTCCATCTTCCCGTTTATTTTCGCGAACTGAACAGCCCGAAATGGCTGAAGGGAAGGACGGAGAATATCAGCTATACGGGGATCCTGCTCCTCTCCTCTTCTCCCCTAGCTCAAGAAACCCAGCTCGATCTGAGGCTACAGGTGTCAATGGGTACCAAGGGCAAGGGCCCCACCGAGATTCACTGTAAGTGCAAGGTGGTACGTCTGGAGCAAAGGGTTGTTAAGGAAAATCCGATTGCTCTTGCCGTCAAGATAAGGGACTATCGAATCGTCGGGGCACACTAAGTCACCTAACGTAAACTAAGGCAGGGGTTGAATGATGTTGACGAACGGAGGAATCGCCAGTTTTGCCGGAAGCTCTTGCGTGTCTTGGTGGCACGCCCTTTACACTCGCCATCAGCACGAGAAAGTGGTTGCCCAAGCCCTTTCGGGCAAAGGATTCGACGTCTTTCTTCCGCAATATCGAACCCTCCACCGGTGGAAGGACCGTCAGAAGGAAGTAGTGCTTCCGCTTTTCCCAAATTACGTTTTCATCTGTGGCGGCCTTGATCGAATGTTGAACATTGTTACGACGCCCGGCGTCCACTCTCTCGTCACCTGGGGCGCGCGGCCCGCGGAAATTCCTCCAGAGGAAATCGAGGCGGTACGTCGGCTGGTCAATAGCCCCTTGCAGGTCGAACCACACCCCTTTCTCAAATGTGGCGACCTCGTCCGGATCAAATCCGGTCCACTGGAAGGAATTGAGGGAATCCTCGTCCGTAAAACGCGTGGGGTTCGATTGGTCCTCTCAGTGGAAATGCTGTCCCAGTCCGCCGCCGTCGAAGTGGACGTCAAGATTGTTGAGCGTGTGTCCGCTGACGAAAAAAATCGCAGGGACATGCAAAGGATTGTCCCGGGAGTTTCCTATCCGGCGGCGCATCGTCCTGGTGTCCTGGCACCGTGTAGCTTGCAATCGGAAGGGGAGAAAGCGAATAGATACCATGTGGACTATTAGCCCCAGTTGTTGGTTTGTCAGATTTGTCCTGTCGGCATGCCTTGTGTTCGCCGTCACCAATGCATTGGGATCTGATGCGGCGAAATCGGTGGCAATCCCGGTGGTCGCGAAGGCCAGCCGCGGTGGACAAGGCGGAACGGCAGCCAATCAACCCACGGCACCGAGTGCCAAACGCGCTAGCGATGACTACGTCATCGGACCCTCCGACGTCCTGGCAATTAATGTCTGGAAGGATCCCGAGCTCACTCGGAGTGTCCCGGTGCGTCCTGATGGCAAGATTACCCTTCCCCTAATCGGTGAAATGCAGGTGAGCGGGTCGACGGCTCTCGACGTGCAACGCATGATCACCCAGAGGCTTAAAGAATACATCGCCAAGCCGGAAGTAAGCGTAATCGTCCAGGAGATGAAGAGCCGGACGTACATCATTGTCGGGAAAATCACCAAGCCGGGATCGTATGATCTGGCGAAACCCACGACCGTCCTGGAAGCCATCGCCATCGCCGGCGGTTTTCTGGATTTCGCCAAGGTCAACAAGGTTTACATCCTGAGGCGCAGGGATGATGGTACCCAAATCAGGCTTCCGTTCGACTATAAGAAGGTGATTAACGAACGCGCCCCTGACGAAAACGTTGATCTCAAGAGTGGCGACACGATAGTTGTTCCTTAAGAGGAAAGCTGCGCACGAGGAGGTAAGGTTCATTGCCAGAACAAGAAGTAAGCCTTGAACAAAGTTTAAACAAGCTTCTCCAGGTTGCCATTAAACGGCGCTGGTGGATACTGATACCCGCTTCGGTTATTGCTCTGGGAGCCTGTACGATCTCGCTGATGCTCCCCAACCGCTACGAGTCAACCGCTACGGTCCTTGTGCAACGCCAGCAGGTGCCTGAACATCTTGTTTCTTCCAACACGACCGTCGATGTCAGGGAAGCGCTTTTGACCATGACCGACGCGATTATTTCCCAAACTCAACTACTCCGGATTATCGACGAATTTTCTCTATATCCAGAGGAGAAGAAGCATCTGGCCCCTGAGCAACTCGTCGAACTGATGCGGCGCAATATAAGGATCGAACCCGTAAAAAAACTCGGGGAGCCCGATGACCTAAACACCTTCACGATTTCCTTTGCCGCCGCCGACCCCCGCAAGGCGCAAGAGGTAGCCACCAAGCTGACCAACCTCTTCATCGAAGAAAGCGATAGGTCACGTGAGAAACAATCAGAAGGAACGACTAACTTTCTCTCCGGCGAGCTTCAGGCTGCTGCCGTGGACCTAAAGCAACAGGAGAGCCGGGTACGGGAATTTAAGATGCAGAACCTCGGTGAACTTCCCGAGCAGCAGGGAGGAAATCTGGCCATCCTCGCCGGATTGCACACGGAACTTCAAAGCGATTTGGCCACTCTGGCCCGGGCGCGGGAGCAGCAGGTTTATTTGCAATCCTTGCTTTCCCAATACGAAAGCATGACCCCTAGCGAGGTTGCGGCCCCCGGTTCAGGAGGTCCCAGTCCCCAGGAAACGATCAAGGCGGAGTTGACCCGGCTGCGAAATGAAAGATCCGATCTCCTGGCGCGGTATACACCAGAGTATCCTGACGTGGTGAAAGTCAACGAACAAATAAGGGAGACGGAAGCCCTGCTGGCAGCATCGACGCCTGTCCAGAAGTCACCGAAGGAAGGAACCGCGCCGGAAAATTCCAAGCGGGCCGGAACCGGTGAGACTAATGCCGCCACCGCGCAAGTCAGAAGTCAACTGGAAGCCAACCGTTTGGAAATTCAGAATGCTTCAGAGGACGCGAAGCAGTTGCAAGCCCGAATTGCCGACTACCAAGGCCGCCTTAACCTGACCCCTGTACGTGAGGAACAACTCTCGGGCTTGCTTCGCGACTATGACCAGTCCAAGAAACACTATGACGACTTGATGAACAAAAAGACACAATCTGAATTGGCAACCAGCCTGGAAATACGCCAACAGGGTCAACGATTCAACATTATTGACCCGCCGAGCCTGCCCAGAAAACCCTCCAATCCCGAACAGGTGAAAATCAGCCTCGCCGGATTATTGCTCGGGATCGCCGTTGGAGCTGTCCTGGCTCTCTTGGTTGACACCAGAGACCACTCGCTCCGCGACGAACAGGATTTGCGGTCGATTTTTTCCTTTCCCTTGCTGCTGGGAGTACCGATGCTGCTGAGTAAGGTTGATGAACGGAGGCGGTCGCAGATGGCGGTGCTCGAATGGTTGCTGGGGACTGCCTTGTGTTTGCTTATTTGCGCAACTGAATTCTATGTCTATCGCCGTGGTTAGAATTGTGCGCAGCGCCCCTTCCTGCGCTCTAACGATGGGAACACTGATCGGAGATGATGACTGATATGGCCGACCGCACGCTGAAACAAGAGAAAAATAGCATCACGTCTGCCCCCGCAGCAGAGTTATCCCAGGCATGGGAGCGATCTGATATGTATTTGCCCGTCGCAACTGAAGTCAGCCCTGTTCCGGACGAGAGCCGGGTAGTTGTGCATAACGATCCGAGGAGTGCTGGCGCGGATCGGTTCCGATGGGTAGCGATACGCCTCAAGAACCTTCAGACCGCGAGGGGATTGAAAACCCTACTCATTACGAGTCCCCTGCCGGGGGACGGAAAGTCCACGGTTTCTTTGAATCTGGCCACGGTCTTGTCCGAAAACGGAAAGCACTCGGTGCTCCTGGTGGAAGCCGACACGTATCGACCCTCCCTCGTTACTAAGCTGGGGCTCAGGCCGTGGCCTGGGCTGTATGGGTGCTATAGGCGTAAGAGTGAACCGAGGCTGGCAATCCGGCGAATCGACCCGCTGGGCTTCTATTTGTTGCCAGCAGGAGAGCCCGAGGGGGACGGCAACCTTCTTCTCCAGTCGAACTTTGTCCCGCAATTGATCAAAGATTTTGCTTCGAGTCCCTTCGATTGGATCCTGATCGATTCACCGCCCTCGACCCCTATTGCCGAAATCCTTGCCCTGAAGGCCCAAGCCGATGCCACTTTGTTAGTTGCACGCGCTGGACATACCCCCCGCGAGGCGATTGAGGAGACGGCCCGGAACCTAGGACGTGATCACATCATCGGGATCATTCTCAACGGCGTGGCAGGACTCAATCGTGTTTACTCGAAATACTACGGATACGTGAAACCCGAAGCCCCGGTAAAGGAGCATACCTCTAAGGGCACTCAGGGCTTGGGGCTGAACAAACTTGGAACGTAAGCTCGCAGTTCTAACGTCCATACTCTGGTGGGTAATGACCGTTGCATGGGCTGCCCTGATTTTTTTCTTATCAACCCGTACCTTCACCCCCGATTTTTCGAGAGGGTTGTTAGGGTGGATGCTGCAGTTACTCCACCTCCGGGTTTCGTCCGGGACATTTAATCTCTTTCACGCTTTGCTCCGAAAATCAGCGCATCTGACTGAGTATGCTATATTCGCCCTTCTTCTTTACGGCTTTCCCCACGATAAGCGGCCCGGGCTTTGGCAACCACGGCGTGCGGCGTTTTGCATAGCGATAGCCGCTGCTTATTCCCTGACGGACGAGTTTCACCAGTTGTTTGTTCCTGGAAGGCACGCTTCTCTCGGCGACTGCGGGTTAGACACCATCGGTGCCACGCTGGCCATGCTGGTGCCTTACACTCGGAAAAAGATCTCCCTCTTAAAATCGACAACGTATTCGCCGCATGTCAGGACCCTGTAGCGGCCGGATCAAAACCTTGCGACGTGTTCCAAAACTGAGGCCACTTGATTTGATATGTTGAAAAAAACCCTCGAGTCAAAACATGTGTGTGAATTCCGGAAGCAGCGGGGCCGCTTCCGGGGAAATGCCGGGCGGGACCTAATATTCTCGGTGGCTCTATTTGCTCTATTTCCCATCAGTCTAGCAGCGCAAGCAGTACCCACAACCATCCCGGGCTCGACCACCAGCACGACCCAAGGATTTGTTTATGGAACCGGGGTTCAACCCCCACTTCAATTCGCCGGCCAGACGGAGCAACAGAACCTGGTTGGGCTCAGCTTCGGGGCCGCTGGTTTATACGACGATAACGTTCTGGCAAGAAACTCCGACCGCGTTGGCGACGAAGCGCTTTCTTTGAACTCACATCTCAATGTTTTGAGGCAAACGGAGCACCTAGCGGTCAGTTTCGATTACACTCCCTTTTTCCTATTGTACCGGCAACTCAGCAACTATGATCAGCTTAACCAAGCGGCGAATGTGGGACTGACGTATCAACTCGCCCCACGATTCATTTTGGGACTGCAGGATACCTTCGGTTATCAATACGGCGCGTATCCAGCGCTGGGTGGAGACCAGATATTGTCCGGGCCTCTCTCGCCGACTGCTCTAAATCAGTTTATTTTCCCGTACTCGATCCGAACCCTGACAAACACGGCAGGGCTGGATCTGACTTTTATGAAAAGCCGGCGCACCTCCTTTACCTTTTTCGGTGGCTACAACCAACGCAGATTCGGGAATCAAGCGGGAGAAAGTGAGCCGCTATATAACGGGATTGGATTCAGCGGAGGCTTGGCATATGACTTCCGGGCAACTGAGCATACATCGGTCGGTCTTCTCGTTATTCACCAAGATACCACGTACCAGGGAGGCGAAGTTTTCGGTTTCCGTCAGCGTTCCCAAATTGAGAGCGGATATGTTTCCGTGTCATCCCGGCTGTCTCCGACGCTTAGCGTAACCCTTTTTGGCGGGCCGCAATACTTTCACACTCTTGGTCAGTCCGCAGTGGGAAGCAATGTCTCAGGCGCTTTTGAAGGCTCGGGAGGGGGAAGTGTCACCATGGAGGCGGGGAAGACTGCCCTAAGCCTTTCGCTCCAAAGATCTGTTTCGGATGGCGGTGGTTTATACACATCCGTGATAAGTACCAATGTAACCTTTGGAGTCCGGCGGCGGTTGGTGGGACTTTGGGAAGCAGATTTGCGCGGTGGCGCTGCCCAATCGAACACCTCTCTCTTTCAGCTTGCCAATGAAACGACAAAGGGCCTCACCGGTGCGATTGACATCACCCGGCCTTTCCGCAAGGGTTCCGTATTCCACATCACCTATTCAACTACACACCAGTTGAGCAGCGGGAATCTGGCAGTTTTCCCGGACTTTGACCGGAATCAAGTGTCGATTGGTATCGACTATCGACTCAAAAACATTCCTCTAGGACGGTAGTCCGGCAACGATACCTCGCCAAACCGGCGATCGAGGACAAATGATGATGGGGATTTTCACGTTGGGAAAACCGCGGAAGACAAGCCCTGGCCATCAAGCACAGATGAACCCTGCCCATGGGGACGGTGGCCGTAATAGGAGGAAGGCGTGATACTCGCTCCGGAAGACATGTTTAAGAGAGTGCTGTCTTTAGAGAGAAAAAGGAGTGAGCGCTCTCGCCAGCGTTTCGTGCTCATGCTCTTGCGCACCGGCAATCTTCTCCAAGCCGAGCATGGGGAGGCAATTCTTGGCGAGATAACAAAGGCGCTTTTCCAGTCAATCCGGGAAACGGATTTACCGGGCTGGTACCAAAAGGACCAGGTACTCGGAGTCATCTGCACAGAAATTGGTTCGGGGAGCATGGCCTCTATACTCAGTGCTCTGCATTTGAGAGTCTTCTCCGCCTTGCGAAACGACCTCAATCTGGAACAAATGAATGAGATCCACATTTCTTTGCATGTGTACCCTGAGGATCTTGATCTCGAAAATGGCGATCGGTCCGCAGACACCAGCCTATATCCCGATTTAAAGCCCGGGGACAAGTCCATAAAAGTGTCACTGGGGATCAAGAGAGCGATAGATATCGTGGGCAGTGTGGCCGCGCTTCTCCTGCTTTCGCCCCTCTTTCTCGTGATTGCAGCCGCGATCAAGTTAACATCTAAGGGACCGATTCTCTTCAAACAGCATAGATTGGGACGGTATGGAGTTCGCTTTACGTTCCTGAAGTTCAGATCGATGTACTTCCCGAATGATTCGAAGATTCATCGCGATTACGTCCGACAGCTTATTTCATCGAAGGAAAGCCATGGTCACACGGGCGACTCCGGAGGGGCTTACAAAATAAAAAACGATCCTCGCGTAACACGGGTCGGGAGATTTCTCCGGAGGACCAGCCTGGACGAGCTCCCCCAGTTCTTCAATGTGCTTCGGGGTGAAATGTCCCTGGTGGGACCGCGGCCCCCCATTCCCTATGAAGTCATGACGTACGATATATGGCACCGACGTCGCTTTTTGGAGATAAAGCCCGGGATAACAGGCTTGTGGCAAGTTGAGGGTCGAAGCAGAGTCAAATTCGACGAAATGGTTCGTATGGACATCCAGTACGCCAAGACATGGTCTCCTTGGCTGGACATCAAGATCCTTCTGCGAACGCCCAAGGCTGTCTTGCGGGGAGTAGGTGCCTTTTGAAAATGGTGAAGGGTAGTTTATGGGAGAAAGTATGATTCGAACAGGCATTATCGGTTACGGTTACTGGGGGCCAAACATCGTCCGCAATCTGCAAGGCTTGGATTCGGCGCAGGTTGTTGCCGTATGCGACAAAACCCCAAAGGCTCAAAGACTTGCAAAACATGCCTACCCGAGTGTGCAGGTTACTTCTGACGCAAACGAAGTCCTGCGTTCTCCAGACATCGATGCAGTGGCCATCGTCACTCCCGTCTGGACGCACTTCGAGCTGGCAAAAGCTGCCCTGGAAAACGGAAAGCATGTTTTCCTCGAAAAGCCCCTAACTTCGAATGCGGTCCAGGCTGAAAAGTTGATCGAGTTGGCCGAGAAGAAAAACCTCAAGATTATGGTGGACTACACGTTTCTTTTTACCGGCGCGGTCAAGAAGATCCGCCAACTCGTTGATCAAGGTGAACTGGGCGGCCTCTACTATTACGACTCCACAAGGGTCAATCTGGGCCTCTTCCAGCACGACATTGACGTGATTTGGGATCTCGCGCCTCATGATCTGTCCATCATGGACTACCTCATCCACAAGGAACCCGAGGCTGTCGTCGCGACCGGCCAGGCACACTTGAACGGCCACGCGGACGTCGCATTTATCACTGTCTATTTCCCGCAAAACACGATTGCTCACATCAACGTGAACTGGCTATCTCCCGTGAAGGTCCGAACTACGCTGATTGGAGGAGAGAAAAAGATGCTGGTGTGGAACGACCTGGAAGCCGACGAGAAAGTCAAGATCTACGACAAGGGCGTGCAAATCACCAGCCGGGAGGGTGTCTACGAATTGCTTGTCAGCTACCGCTCGGGAGACATGTGGGCCCCCAAGATTGAGCAGACAGAGGCACTGAAGGTCGAATTACAGTACTTTTTGGACTGTATCGAGAAGGACCAGACTCCATTTAATGACGGCAGGGCAGGATTGCGGGTTGTCAAATTGCTGGAAGCGGCAAGAGAATCTCTGAAATTGAGAGGGGAGATTGTCTCCGTATGAACAACCACCAATGCATTTCGCCTGATGTCAGGCTGGGGCAAAACGTTAAGCTCTCGAAATTTATTAATCTCTATGGCTGTGAAATTGGAGACGAAACTAAGGTCGGCGCATTCGTGGAGGTCCAGAAGAATGCCCGAATTGGCAAGAGATGCAAGATATCAAGCCACACTTTCATTTGTGAGGGAGTATCAATTGAGGACAATGTATTCATCGGGCACGGTGTGACCTTTATTAACGACACCTATCCGCGGGCGGCAAATCCCGACGGGGCACTCCAGACCGAAGCCGATTGGAAAGTGGAAACAACCCTCGTGAAAAAAGGGGCTTCGATTGGCTCGGGGAGCACGGTTCTTTCTAAGGTAACAATTGGCGAAAACGCTATCGTAGGGGCAGGAAGTGTGGTTACAAAAGACGTTCCTGCCAACGTGATTGTGGCGGGGAACCCCGCCAAATTCATGAGAAAACTTGACCAGCAGAAGACGGAGGCTGCAAATCGTGGAAACTGATCGAATTCCTTTTCTTGACCTCATCACCCCGCATCAGGAACTCAAAAACGAGTTGGCGGCTGTATTCGAGCATGCTCTAGAGATGGCCGGGTTCATCGGCGGGCCCATGGTGGAGGACTTCGAACGATCTTTCGCCGGGTACTGCGAAACTAAGCACTGTGTCGGCGTGGGCAGCGGCACGGACGCCTTGCGCTTTGCTCTGATCGCGGCAGGTGTTGACCCTGGTGACGTGGTGGTAACTGTCCCCAACACCTTCATCGCCACAACGGAAGCGATCACCCAGGCTGGGGCTACTCCCGACTTTGTGGACATTGACGAGCGCACTCACAGCATGGACCCTGAGCTGCTTCACAAGTACCTTCAGGTAAAGTGCAGGGTTGACGGAACCACGGGGCGGGTATTTAACAAGCGACTTGGCAGGCCTGTGACTGCTGTCGTCCCCGTCCACCTTTATGGTCAAGCGGCGGATATGGACCCGATCTTGGACCTTGCCGAGCGCTTCGGCCTGCGAGTTGTAGAGGATGCCTGCCAGGCCCACGGCGCGGAATATTTTTCCAAACGACAGAATCGCTGGTTCAAGGCGGGATCAATGGGGCGGGCTGCGGCCTTCAGCTTCTATCCGGGCAAGAACCTGGGGGCTTGTGGCGAAGCGGGCGCTGTCACGACCAACGACGACGATATTGCTCGCAAAATCCGGATGATTCGCGATCACGGCCAGGCCAAGAAGTACTATCACGATATGGAAGGGTACAACGGCAGACTTGATTCCATCCAGGCAGGAATCTTGCGCGTCAAGCTCCGCCATCTCACTGCATGGAATGAAAGACGGCGTGAATGCGCGTCGCGATATCAGGAGCTCTTGGGCGCCGCAGAGGGGATAGATCTTCCCTCCGAGCCTTCCTGGTCCAAAGCCGTTTTTCACCTCTATGTCGTCCAGGTTCAGAACCGCGAACAACTTCAGAAACACCTGGGTGACGCTGGTATCGGGACGGGAATTCATTATCCGATTCCCCTCCACCTGCAAAACGCCTACAAAAACCTTGGCTACAGGGAGGGCGACTTCCCAATCTGCGAAGAGGCTGCTTCGCACATCCTCTCGTTACCCATGTTCCCTGGGTTGACCTGCGCGCAGCAGGATCGAATTGCCCAATTGGTGTTGGATTTCCTTTGTGGTGAGACCGTCACGGATTCCCAACTCGGTCCTCGAAGCTCAGTTATGACCCCCATTGGGTCATAACGAAACCGGCTCTGCTCCTGGTTGGGAAGGACGCCCGACCGAAGCCAACAGGTGCCAGATTCTAATTTGCATTAAACACGCCCCTGGGTGGTTCCCCCCAGGGGCGCAGTTCATGGGTTGACCGTCCGGCCCGAGGGTAGCGGCCGGAGATGGTTTGCAGTGCAGATGATTGCCCGCTGCCACGACAGACCAAGGTGGCGTTGATCGCCAAACTGAAACCTTTCTTGGGGGAGGCTCAAAGGCCGTGCCAGAAAACAGTAAGGTTGTGGTCGTTGGACTGGGGGAGGTGGGGAAACCCCTATTCGAGCTAGTTTCCAAGCACTATGATGCAGTGGGGGTGGACATCTCCCCCCTCGAACGGATCGAGCAGGTTGACGTCCTGCACGTTTGCTATCCGTTCGGGATCAAGGATTTTGTGGGCGAGACCGTTCGGTATGTCGAGTTTTTCAGACCCACTCTGACGATCGTCAACAGCACCGTGGCGGTCGGGACAACACGAAGGATAGCTGAGCGAGCAGGTGCCGCCGTGGTGAACAGCCCGGTGCGCGGCAAACACGCTCGCATGCTCGAGGAGCTCCTCAACTATACGAAATTCGTAGGAGCCATGGATCCTGCAATCGGCGAGCTGGCCGCCAGACATTTCGAGTCGCTAGGAATGAGAACCAAAGTCCTGTCGTCTCCAGAGGCGACCGAACTGGCGAAGCTCACAGAAACGACTTACTTCGGCGTGTTGATCGCCTGGGCGCAGGAGGTCGAGAGATATTGTGACCAATCGGGCCAGGATTACGACGAAATCATCTCGTTTTGGGAGGAAATTAAATACTTACCTCCCGTTAAGTACTTCCCCGGAATCATCGGCGGTCATTGCGTCATGCCCAATATCAAGATTCTAAGCGAGTATGACCACACTGTGATCCTCGAGGCGATTCAGGCTTCTAACGATCTGAAAACTGAGCGCGAGGCCTGCACGAAGGTTGCTGACGACGTTGGTGCGACCATGAGCGGAATGAAAGGCGGCATCTGAGGGCTTTATGCAAACCAATGCTGCCTCGGGGCATCTCTCATCGCATTCCCAGTCTGCTGCCCCCTCGACCGATTCGGGCCTTCAGGGAAAGCGGGTGGGGATGGTCACGTTCTCCCCGTACCCTGCTGATCCACGACCGCGCCGCGCCGCAGACGCCCTTCTCAAAGAGGGCATGACCGTGGACTTGATATGCCTTGGTGATGAGAAAGCACCCAGGCGCGAGGTACTAAAGGATCTCGACATCTTCCGTGTGCCAGTGACCAACCGCCGCGGCGGGAAGTTTGCATACGCTTACCAGTACTCTGCCTTCATTCTCATCTCCGCGATCATCTTGGCCATGCGGTCGCTCAAACGTCGTTATGAGATGGTCTATGTGCATAACATGCCCGACATTCTCGTCTTGAGTTCGCTGGTGCCGAAGGCATTGGGAGCAAAGGTAATCCTCGATCTCCATGACCCGATGCCCGAACTCATGACGACGATATTCGGTCTTGACAAGAATAGTCTAAGCGTCCGTTTCGTAAGCGTACTCGAAAAGTGGAGCATGGCGTGCGCGGATTTAGTGCTTACTGTCAACGTCGCCTGCAAGCGCATCTTTGCCTCGCGTAGCTGTCGTCCCGAGAAGATCGGTGTGGTGATGAATGCTCCCGATGAGGAGATTTTCCCGTTTCGAGCGGTTTGCCCACGAGCGTCCGCAAACGACGCTCCGGCCAAGCCCTTTGTGATCATGTATCACGGGTCCTTAGTCGAGCGAAACGGTTTGGACCTTGCGGTCGATGCCCTTGCCCAAATACGAGAGTCCGTTCCTTCCGCCGAGCTGAGAGTTTATGGTCGCAAGACCCCCTTTCTGGACCGAGTAATGGGCGAGGCTCACCAGAAGGGCTTGCAGGATCGCGTGCAATATCTGGGGCCGAGGCGCCTGGAAGATCTGGTCCGCGAAATCGAAGATTGTGATGTGGGAGTCATTCCCAACCATCGAAGTGCGTTTGCGGAGATTAATACGCCGACCCGGATTTTCGAATACCTGGCGCTGGGTAAGCCGGTGATTGCCCCTCGGGCAGCGGGCATTTGCGATTACTTCGACGACGCTTCCCTGCTCTTCTTCGAGCTTGGGAACGCGGAGGACCTTGCCCAGAAGATCCAATATGTGTTCTCGCACCCCGCCGAGGCAGCCGAGTTAGCAGGACGAGGGCAAGGGGTTTTTCGAGAACATAACTGGTCGATGGAGAGAACGCGACTCGTAGGGCTTGTCGCTGCGTTGTTAGCCAAAGGAGGCACTCGAGTTGATGCCCCGGTCGAGGCGGCCCATTCGCCGCAGAAAGCGATGTCTTCGACATCATAAGTTGGAGTGATCATTTTGATCTTTTACGGAATTTGCCCGGTGCATGTATGGACGGAAAGCGTCTTATGGTCGATGTCAGCAAGGGCGCGGCAAGATTGATCGGGAATGAATTGGGCCACCACTGCTCCACCCCGCCCTACGCTCTCATCACCCCTGCTCGCAATGAAGAGGCCTTTATCGAGAAGACCATCGAGTCGGTGATTAATCAGACGGCCTTACCGGTGAAATGGGTGATTGTGGACGATGGATCAACCGACCGGACCCCAGAAATTGTAAGCCGCTATCTTGCGAAATATCCTTGGATCGAAATGGTCCAGATGCCGCAACGTCGTGACCGCAGCTTTGCTGCCAAGGTGGGGGCTTTCAACGCCGGTTATGAAAGAGTTACCGGCCTCCAATACGAAATCATCGGCAACTTGGATGCCGACATATCCTTTGAAAAGGACCATCTCGAGTTTCTGGCCAGAAAATTTGCCGAGGACCCAACCCTGGGTGTGGCGGGAACAGTCTTCCGAGAGGAAGGCTACAGTTCGGCGACGGACAGCTTCGAGGGGCGCAAGCATGTTTCCGGTCAGTGCCAGTTATTCCGGAGGCAGTGCTGGGAGGAAATCGGCGGCTATATCCCCCACCGCGCAGGCGGCATCGACTGGATGGCAGTGACAACAGCCCGCATGAAGGGCTGGAAGACCGAGTCATTCCGCGAGAAGTCGTTCTTTCACTACCGGCACCTGGGAACCGCGGAGCGCAGCGTCCTCGCCTCTTCGTTTTCCTACGGGGAGAAAGACTACTACCTCGGGGGGCACCCGATCTGGGAACTCTTCCGGGTTGCCTACCGGGCCACCAAGCCGCCCTACGTCCTCGCGGGCCTGGCCTTAGGACTGGGCTATTGCTGGGCTTTTCTATCCCGGACACCGCGCCCAGTCTCCCGGGAACTCATGGCCTTCCACCGCAAAGAACAGATGACCAAGCTCAAGGCCATTCTCAAATCCCTGGTGAGATTCAAACGGGTCGATAATTTCAATTTGGAGCGGAATTAGCCCAATCGCCCCGCAGGCCTAATGAACGAAGCCTTAGTCGGAAAAATCGGCGCCGCGATCGGCCAGTTTTGTGGCTGGCTAGATCGTTACGGAGAGACCTCATACGATCATCAGAGTTTCTACGCCGGCAAGCTCGGTCGAGGCGCTAAGGCTCTTTATTACCGCCAGCCTCTGGTTGGCACACTTGCGGTAGCTCCGATGGTGTTTTGTGAGGCCTTTCTACCGTCGGCGCGAATGTTGTTCTGGAAGCCGCAGCGCTTCCCCATTGCTGACGCCCATTACGCCATGGGCTTTGCGTTCCTCGCGCAAATTTTCGGAACGGATAACCATTACCAGCGAGCCGTCCACTTTCTTCAGGTCCTTCAGGGAACTCGCTGCCGAGATTACGAGGACTACTGCTGGGGCTATCCGTTCGACTGGGAAACGAGAACGGGCACCATGAAAGAGGGGACGCCCATGATCACCACGCTCCCCTATGTTTACGAGGCATTCTCGCAGGTCCACGCGCTGGATAAGGACCCGAAGTGGTTGCAAATCATGCGGTCAATCGCCGAGCATGCCCTCAAGAGTTACCGGGACATGGAGATCGCCCCGGATACTGCCAGTTGCGCCTATACCCCAGCGCCCGACAGCCCGTGTCAGGTTATAAACGCAAGTGCCTATCGAGCATTTCTTCTTACCAAAGCCGGTATCGAATTCTCGGAGCCGCGTTACCTGGAGGTCGCGCGAAGAAACCTGAATTTCGTGCTGGCGTCTCAAAACGCAAACGGTTCCTGGTACTATTCGACAGATGGCGGAAGAGATTTTGTCGATCACTTTCATACCTGCTTTGTGCTGAAGGCCCTGGCAAAAATCGAACAGCTTACAAACGGTCCGCGGTGCCGAAGCGCCATCGAGCGGGGGATCGGCTATTACGTGAAGAGTTTGTTCGACGAGAAGGGTCTGCCATTGCCATTCTCCAAGCGGCCGCGGCTCACGGTTTATCGCCGAGAGCTTTATGATTGTGCGGAGTGTATCAACCTGGCCGCCCTCTTGAGCGACCGGTTTCCGGTGCTGGACCAGACCCTTTCAAATGTCGTTACGGAATTGCTTGAACGTTGGCAAAAAAGCGACGGCTCGTTCCGTGCTCGCCAGCTTCTGCTCGGGTGGGACAATGTCCCGATGCATCGCTGGGCTCAGTCGCAGGTTTTCCGAAGCCTTTGTTTTGCACTTTCCCAAAACCAAAAACGTCCTCAAGACCGAACTGCGAGTATTTCCCTCCAACCCTTGGAGTGCAATACTACAAAGTAGAAGCATCTTATGTGTGGAATTTGCGGCCAATATAACTTCGGAGACCCCGAGCCGGTTCAGCGTCGGAACATCGAAGCGATGACCCGGACCCTCATCCATCGAGGCCCGGATGACGAGGGATACTACATCGCCGGCCCACTTGGATTCGGTTTTCGCAGGCTCTCGATCATCGATCTTGGGGGCGGCCATCAGCCCATGTCGGACCAGGAAGAATCCGTGTGGGTCGTTTTCAACGGTGAAATCTACAACTTCCCGGAGCTCAGGCGCGAGCTGGAAGGGTACGGCCACATCTTCCGCACGAACTCGGACACGGAAGTTATCATCCATGGATACAAGCAGTGGGGCGACGAGGTGCTCAATCGCCTCAACGGCATGTTCGGTCTGGGCATCTGGGACGTGCAACAACGGCGGCTAGTCCTCGCCCGAGATCCGTTCGGAATCAAGCTGATCTACTACCGGATCGATGGCGACCACTTGTACTTCGGGTCGGAGATGCGCGCCGTTCGTGCCGCCATGCCGGGCCGGTCCGAGATCGACCCGACTTCACTGAATCTCTTCCTGCGCTATCGCTATACGCCTTCACCTTACACGATCATCAAGGGAGTGCACAAACTCGCTCCGGGAACCAAGCTGACCATCCAAGACGGCTCATATCAATTGAGCCGGTGGTACAGATTCCAGCCTACTCCCTTTGCACCGGCAAAGTCGCCCGGCGAAGCCAAGGAAGAGTTACTCACCCTTTACAAACAGGCGGTGAAGCGCCAGCTCATCAGCGATGTGCCGGTGGGGCTGCTCTTGAGCGGCGGGGTAGATTCCGGGCTCCTTCTTGCCTTGATGAAGCTCAACGGGAATTCTTGGCCGACCTACACCGTTGGATACGGCTCGACCTTCGCCGACGACGAACTGGCAGACGCCGCAGAGACGGCTCGCATCCTGGGATCGAACCATACCTCCGTCACCATTACGCGATCGACGTTCGAGGAAACGCTTCCAAAGATCGTTGCCTGCTTGGAAGAGCCCATCGCAACTTCCTCGATAGTTCCAATGTATTTCGTTTGCGAACGCGCCCACCAAGACGTCAAGGTTGCCTTGGTCGGACAGGGCCCGGACGAATTGTTTGGAGGTTATCGCCGCCATCTCGGTGTCCGCTATGGCACGCTGTGGGCGGGATTACCAGGCTGGATGCGCACCCCGATCTCCTCGGCGGTTGGGGCCTTGCCCAGAAATGAGACCCTGAAGCGGGGTGTCTACTCTCTGGCGATCCCTGATCGGATGCGCCGGTACCAGCATGTTTTGTCAATCCTGCCGGGTGGCGAGGTCGACCACCTGTTCCAGGAAGGGCTGCTGGATCCCAATTCCGGCGACACTATCCTGGATTGTTGGTCGAGCATGGCGGATCTCATGTCTCGGACCGACGAGCTTGGCGGACTTCAATTCCTGGAGGTGCGATCCACTCTTCCCGACGAGCTCCTCATGTATGCGGACAAGCTCTCCATGGCGCATAGTCTTGAACTTCGCGTCCCGTTTGTGGATAAAGAGATTGTTGAATATGTCGAACGGTTGCCCGCAAACCTTAAAGTGAGGAACGGTTCGGGGAAATGGCTGCACCGCCAGGTGTGCCGGACGTTTCTTCCCGAGTCGATTTTAAGGCGTCCGAAACGCGGGTTCGCGGTCAATGTCGTAGATGACTGGTTCCGCGGCGCTATCGATAGCAGGATGACTGAGACCCTCCTCGATGGCAACTCCAGGATCTATCAATACCTTCATGCGAGCGCCGTGCGCGAACTTTTCGAGCAGCACGCTTCCGGCCGGCACGATAACCATAAAATCCTCTTCAGCCTCGTCGTTTTCGAGGAATGGCTGCGGGCACACGAGACGCCCGTAGCGGCGTTGAGCTAGGAGCGCCGGGCGATGATCGGCGTCGTTGCGCCTTCCTCGGATCTGGATGTTGTCCGCGAGTTCTTCGAGCTTTTCAAAACCCCATGGGAGCCCTACCGGCGGGATCGGCAGTACGAAATTCTCGTCTGTGCCGGAGGTGTACCCTTCGAAGGAACCGCGAAACTCGTCCTTTTTTATGCCAGCGGAAAGACGCATTTTGACGATGAACAAAAGACTCAGACCGGCCGCCAACGCGGTGACGCCTGCATCCTCTCCTATCAAGGAAGCCGAATCCCCATCTATGGAAACACGATCACGTTTGCGGAGAAAGAAAGGGCCCTCCTCAAGGATGAGGATTCCCAGCAGTGCGTGGCGTATCTAGACCGGTCCAACGGAGGAGCGCGGGCCCGGATCGGGTATGATCTTTTCGCTGAGGTTCGCACCTTGCTGGCGATGGGTCAGCCCCCTGCTAATGCCAGCCTGCCGACGCTTGAGCTCCACATCGCGTTCTTGCGAGACTTGATCACCGGGTGTGGAATTCTCTTGGTTGAAATTCCCCCGGTTCCTGAGGGATATCCGTTCATCGCTTGCCTGACTCACGATGTTGACCATCCCTCGATCCGCGGACACAAGTGGGACCACACAACAATCGGGTTTCTGTACCGCGCCATCTTCGGGTCCTTACGCAACCTTATTCGCGGACGGATCCCCGTTCGAGATCTGGTCGCGAATTGGGCGGCAGCCTTGAAGTTGCCGTTTGTTCACCTGGGCTTGGCGAAAGACTTTTGGCGGGATTTTGCTGATCGTTACCTGGAATTGGAAAAGGGCCTCCCCTCGACTTTTTTCATCATTCCTTTCAGGAACCGCTCCGGAGAGACCTCCCAGGGTCCGGCGCCCAAGTTCCGCGCTGCCGGCTACGCGGCTCAGGACATCGCCGATACAATTCAAAAGTTGCTGAATGCGGGTTCCGAAGTCGGACTGCACGGGATTGACGCATGGCTCGACAGCGCGCGAGGGCGTGAGGAATTGGAAGAGATTCGACGCCTGACGGGAGTTTCCGAAATCGGCGTGCGGATGCACTGGCTCTACTCTGACCCGCAATCGCCGCGGGCTCTGGAGAAGGCCGGCGCGGCTTACGACTCAACGATGGGTTACAACGACACGGTGGGGTATCGTGCCGGCACAACGCAAGGATACAAACCGCTCGCTGCCAGCCGCCTGCTCGAACTACCCCTGCATGTGATGGACACGGCTCTATTCTATCCCGATCATCTCGATCTATCCCCACGCCAGGCGAGGATTCTCCTCGATCAAATGGTGAACAATGCGGTCCGGTTTGGAGGCTGCCTCACCATCAACTGGCATGATCGCAGCATGGCACCGGAAAGGTTGTGGGATGGGTGTTATCGTGACTTAGTTCAGGATCTGAAGAGCCAAGGCGCGTGGTTTTCAACGGCCGGGCAAGCGATCTCCTGGTTCCGAAAACGTCGATCGGTGGTGTTCGAAACAGAGGACAATCAGCCGACCGCTGTTCGTGCCAGGGTCACGGCAGATCATGATGATCTGCCTGCTTTGCAATTGCGAACACACAAGGCGCGGGAGTCATGCGAGGTGGGCTCCCTGGGTTCAGAGGGGTACATCGACACGGCTTTCACTCAGAGTGTAGACATCCGCGTTCCCCGAGGGGTCGCCTGATGAATTATCAAGGGGTTGATGCCACAACATCGGAGGGGGTCTGATATCGTGCCTTCTTCTGTAGCGCTGTCAATTTGGGCCATCCTGCTGCTGGCGCTGCTGCGTCTCGACCCCGCCAGGGAGTCGAAGACATCGTGGGCATTGTGGGTGCCGGTGATCTGGGCGTTTATCGCAGGATCGCGGCTCGCTTCGCAATGGATCGAAGGCCAGGTGATGATGGCAGCACAAGAGGCTGAGGAGGGAAACCCCTTAGACCGCACAATTTTTTTACTTTTGATTCTGCTGGCGATCGGAGTCCTGGCGTCGCGATCTTTCCAGTGGAGTGATTTTGTCGCGCGGAACTTGGCCCTGTCGGGGCTTCTCTTATTCGCCCTGGTGAGCATCTTGTGGTCCGACTACACGTTTGTGGCCTTCAAGCGCTGGTTCCGGGACATCGGCAACTACATGGTGATCCTGGTCGTGATGACGGATCCTCACCCGTTGGAGGCATTCCGCACGGTCTTTCGGCGGCTATTCTACCTTCTAATCCCGCTTTCCATTCTGCTCATCAAGTACTATCCGGATATCGGCAGACAGTATAATTTCTGGACGGGGGCGGGCTATAATGTTGGAGCTGCCACGAGCAAGAACATGCTCGGTGTGGCTTGTCTGGTGAGCGGGCTCTTTTTTTTCTGGGATACGGTCGCGCGTTGGGCAGATAGCAAGGAATCGCGGACAAAACGGATCATCATTGTGAACCTTACGTTCATGACTATGACCCTCTGGCTATTGCACGCGGCCGAAAGTGCCACTTCCTCAGTGTGCCTGGCGCTCGGCTGCCTAGTGATCGCGGCCGCCCACAGTAGCACCTTTAAGCAGAGTCCCCGTTTCCTCACGGCACTGATTCCCACAGGCTTCTGTCTATACCTGATTCTCGCATTCGGTTTGGGGCTAAATGGGGTCTTCGCCGGGGCCGTAGGCCGGAACCCGACGCTTACGGATAGAACCCAGATTTGGGCAATTCTTCTCAGCATCCACACCAATCCGTTCATTGGCACAGGGTACGAGAGCTTCTGGCTAGGTCCACGGCTCGCGCAGGTCTGGCGGACATTTCAGATCAATGAGGCGCACAACGGTTACCTTCAGGTCTACCTGAACCTGGGCCTCATAGGGCTCTGCCTGCTTTTGGCATTCCTGATTGCAAGCTACCGGACCATTGGCAAGAGGCTCAGGCCGTTTTCCAGCCTGGGTTCGTTTACCCTGGCCATTTGGACCATTCTACTGTTCTACAACATGACTGAGGCTACCTTCCCTGGGGGGGTACTGTGGTTGGCGCTCCTGCCAGGAGCCCTGGCCCTGGCGCCGCGCGCCGAAGAGCGAACACAGGGAGCTTCCGCAATCGACGACGCAGGTGTGGCGGAGCAACTCCCCGTTTCCGTTTGGGAAATAGAGGCTTGATGAGGCCTCGTTAAAGGTCATCTGCCGGTGGCCGGGCCAGAATTTGAACAAGTTTAAGTTGAGGTTACCTATGGAAGTTTGTGGTAAGGAAATCCGGTTTGACGGAAGGTTGATCCGGATCGCTCACGTCGATGGAGAGGGGTACCAATTTCTGGGAGACCCAGATGCCGCGATGGTTGCGCTCCGCAAATCCGGAGCCCGCGCAGACCTTTTCACCTTCATCCAGAAGCTGTCCGAAACCTCGCCGAAGTACAGCTACCCCATGGAATGGGACAACATCGCCGCCCTTCCGGTCTCGACCTTCGATCACTGGATGGCACATCAGATTGATTTCAAGGTCAGGAATAAGGTGCGGAAAGCTGCGAAGAACGGGGTGAACGTTCGGGAAGTACCCTTCGACGACAATCTCGTTCAAGGGATACACGCCATCTATAATGAGTCCCCCATTCGGCAGGGTAAAAAATTCTGGCATTACGGGAAAGATCTGGAGGCCGTGCGCAGAATGAACGGGACGTTTCTGGACCGCACCATCTTCATCGGAGCATACCTCCAGGACAGCCTGATCGGTTTCGTAAAGCTCGTGGCCAATGAGGAATGGAGTCAGGCGGGCTTGATGCAGATTGTTTCTATGATTCAGCACCGGGATAAGGCTCCCACCAATTCACTGGTCGCCCAAGCCGTTCGATCGTGCGCCGAACGGGGGATTCCACACCTTTGGTACGCGAATTTCTCCTATGGTAAGAAGCAGCAAGACACCTTGGCCGACTTCAAGCGCCACAACGGATTCCAGAAGGTTGATGTGCCCAGGTACTACGTGCCCCTCACAGTTGTGGGGCGGATGGCCCTCCGCATGGGCTTGCATCACGGAACCATCGATTGGATTCCTGAACCGGTTGCCAGCACCTATCGCAAAATCCGGAGCTATTGGTATAAGCAAAAATTCCCCGGCCTGGAAAGCGTGTAGCGGAAAGTACCCATGATGTTCGAACCCCAGCCAAAGCACCCATGCCAGGAATTGTAGGCTGCATTACGCGGCTGCCGCGCAAGCGTGCGGAACAGAAACTTCAGCAAATGGTGGAGGCGCTTCGCCACGAGAGCTTCTACACTGGAGGCACGTGGGTGGGGGAGTCGGAGGGAATCTACGTCGGGTGGGCCGCGCACGAGGGCTCCTTCTCCCACCGAATGCCCCTACGAAATGAGCGGGGTGACGTGCTGCTGGTCTTCTCCGGCGAGGAATTTCCGGAGCCAGACACAGCTCAGCGCCTCAAAGAACGAGGGCACGAGCTTGAAGGGGAGGACCCGTCCTATCTCGTTCACCTTTACGAAGAAGACCCCTCATTCCCGGCAGGGTTGAACGGTCGGTTTCACGGGCTCCTCGCCGATCAAAACCGAAGACACGCGGTGCTTTTCAACGATCGCTATGGAATGCACCGGATCTACTACCACGAGTCAAAGGAGGCATTTTATTTCGCTGCTGAAGCCAAGGCGATCCTTGCTGTCTGCCCAGATTTGAGGAGGGTGGATCCTCAAGGCTTAGGCGAGTTTGTAGCCTGCGGCTCTGTCTTGGAGAATCGGACGCTCTTTGCGAGTGTCCACGTCTTGCCGCCTGCTTCGGCATGGGTTTTTCGCAATGGCGCTCTCGAGCGGAAGACCAGCTATTTTCATCCTAAAGAGTGGGAAGACCAGGAACAGCTCGAACCCGAAATCTCCTACGGGGAGCTTCGGCAGGCTTTCGCGCGAAACCTCCCCCGGTACTTCCACGGGCAGCAGCGAATCGCGATGTCCATGACGGGGGGATTGGACACCCGGATGGTCATGGCTTGGAACCGTCCCAAGCCCAGTTCCCTTCCCTTTTACACCTTCGGGGGGATGTTCCGAGATTGCCAGGACGTCATTGTGGCGCGCGAGCTCGCCCGCGTCTGTGGACAGTCCTATGAGGTGATCCCGGCGGGAAGAGATTTCCTCGTGCGATTTCCCCGCTACGCTGAGCGCGCAGTGTACCTTACCGATGGATGCGTTGATGTTAGCCGCGCCCCGGATCTCTACCTGAGTGAAAGGGCGCGTACAATTGCGCCGGTCAGGATGACAGGACTTTTTGGGGGCGAGGTTCTCCGCCGGGTTCGCGCCTTCAAGCCCGAGGCGCCACTCCCGGGATTGTTCGTGCCGGAGTGTTTGGGCCACATCCGGCAGGCAGGTGAAACCTATGCCGGCATCCTTCGCGGGCACCCCGTTTCCTTTGCCGTATTTAAGCAGGCACCCTGGCATCACTACGGGGCGCTGGCGCTGGAGCAGACGCAGCTCTCGGTACGGTCCCCATTCCTGGACGACGACTTTGTCCGGACGGTGTTCCGCGCGCCGGAATCAACCCTCGCGAGCAACCAGGTTTCTCTGCGGTTGATTGCCGATGGGAACAGGGCTCTTGTGCGGATCCCGACTGACCGCGGCGTGGGTGGGAGTCGTGGGCGCTTTATCGAGGGAGCCTCCCGGGCTCTCCTCGAATTTCTATTCAAAGCAGAGTACGGCTACGACATGGGAATGCCCCAGTGGGTGGCTCGCATGGACCATTTTCTGTCGCCCCTGCGGCTCGAACGTCTTTTCCTCGGCAGGCACAAAATCTTCCATTTCCGCGTCTGGTACCGCGATGCTCTCGCCACGTATGTTCGGGAAATGTTGCTTGACCCACGCAGCCTTTCAAGGGCGTATGTCGAACGAAAGGGGCTTGAGGCTGTGGTGCGGGGCCATCTCCACGGGGAACGGAACTACACCGCCGCGCTACACAAATTGCTGACCCTGGAGATCATTCATCGTCTGTTTGTGGACAATCCCGGAACGTCCGGCCCTCCGCAGCACTCCGGAGTACAAACGGCCACCAGTACATTGGTATCCTGAGCAATGTCTTCCCAGCGGGGACGGCCCCCGCTGGGGCCGCCCGATGGAAACCGCTGAATCAGGCGCAGGTATGAACCATGTTGCTGCAATCTGATATTGTTCCGGTCTTCTATGCCCCACATTATGGGGGACTAATAGCTTGAACTTTCGTCGGAGGGGCAGGAACGCTTGCTGTCTCGGTGAGCGGGTGCGGGTAGGGATACGGCGTGTAGTAGGTCGTCCAGGTATTCGCCGTAGCGCACTGATAGAGCGTGTTCGTATCCGTGGCCCAGTAAGCTACCAGCGGCGCGCAGGTGCTTGGCCGCGCCGAAAGCAATCCGCTGCCGGTTCCAACGGTTCCATTGAACGCCGTCCCAGTAAAGGCCGAGCCATTCCACGTCAAGGTGTATTGATACCAGTCTCGATTCTGGATGAAGGTGTTTGAATCATGCGTCGTGTCTTCTAGCACAATCATCGGACGCGATGGCGCGTAGCTGGTCGGCTGCCACTGGTCGAGCCATTCATAGATAGGCTCAAGAGTCTGGTGAGGCCAAGCGATAGTTCCGGTTACGGTATTGAGCGCTCCGGAAAAATCCGTTGCGTTCAGCAGGTCGCTTTTCCCTCTACCTGGTTGGTCAAGGCAGGCATATCCATTCGCAGGGGCAACATTCTGGTCCCAATTAGACCCATTACCGTTAAAAGTCGTTCCGCAGTATCCCCATCCGTTGGGAGTAGCCGTCTGGGCATAGTCGTACCCGTTGCGTGCAGAGACGAGCCAAATCAAGCTTTCGAAGCCGTTTCCAAGATTATTGCCCCAGACCAAAGCGGTCGCACTGCTGTCGAAGAAGCCGGTAAAAGTAGGAGTGCTGGTGTTGCCGTTCATGGTGTTGTCGTAAATTTCCACCGAACGGCATCCCCTCCAGCGCCCCGCGCCTCCCGTGGGGTGTTCGTCAACCCCATAATTATTCAGCGTGTTATGCCTGACGACAAGACGCCCCCCCTGATAGCAGTCGGTCATGTAATTGTTGTACTGACCGCCGACCGCTGCCGGGGCATTAAAGGTGCTGTCTTCGATGAACCACGCCGCGCTACTGCCGAATCCTGTGGCTGCCGCCCAACTGTTATCCCCGAAGTTTGCCGACCCTGAGCCATAGGTATCCAGCATGGGTTGAATGTAAACGTTCCCATCGCCAAGGATATGGTCGGAAACCCCATATTGCCAGCCAACGATACGGAGGAAAATAGTCTCACCGCTCGTTGACGTCGTCTGTAACAGATGGATATGGTCAAATCGGACGTTCTGGGAGAGTCCGCCAAGTATCACCATTCCATTCTGTTTTTGAGTGCCGCTTCCAGCTTCAAAAGTTACTCCTGCGATGCGGAAAAGGGATGATGCAGGGCCCGTGGTAATACTGAGCAGCCAGTTTGAGTCGGCAGTATCGTTGTCAATAATGTTGGTCACATCTCCGCCGCCCACGGTGCTGAGGCTGCCCGCCCCAAGAATGGAGAGCGTGGTGCTTCCCGAGGGCACGACGAAGGTAATTTGCGAGGTCCAAGTGCAGGTTCCGGATGGAATGTTGACGGTTGTGGTCGAGGAAGTGACCGAATTTAAGGCCTTCTGCACATCGCTCTGATTGCAGGAAGCCGCAGTGATCGTCTGCGCCCTCACCCCGGTAACTAAAAGTAAAGTCAAGAGAAGAGCAGACGCTGCCCCCTTTGTGATCCTATTCATTTGTGATGTTCCTCCTTAAAGAAAAACAGAATTTGCTATCGCAGAGGGGCTTGCGACAAGATACTACGTTGTTCCGGGTAAATAAAGCAGTTTCTCGTGTGTGGTCCACAGGCTTCATGGCAGGTACCTACACAAAATATTCGGCGCGATTCGAAAAGTACATAAATTCCGGCAAAACTATTTCTGAGGGCCAGTGCGGGAATTGCCGCTTAAAGAGCCCTGCCTATCGATACGTGGCAACTATTATACCATTGATAAAAATCGTAGGTGCGGGCTCAGGAGGCGCAAATAACCTATGAAATCAACAATATGCCTCGCGGAGGATCGAGAATCATGCGAGCCCTGCCTGAAACTGCTCCTCTTAAGCCTGAATGCTCACATTCCTGGAACTCCCATTAATCTCTTCTATCCACCTGCGAAGGATGGATTTCTCGCTTGGATCAAGAAATGTCCGGAAGTGCGCCTTCAGACGGAGCAATTGAAGGATGGCAGTGGGTGGAACGTAAAGCCCCAGGCAATTTTGAACTTGATCGACCAGGGATTTGATGAAGTCATATGGATTGATTCTGATGTTGTGGTGAATCGAAACATCTTCCCCCTCCTCTCTGATCTCAAGAGCGACACGTTTGTGGCCACTGAGCATACTCTCGCGGATGAACGCTGCGACGCGAACGCCCTTCGCGCGCGCCTGTGGGGCCTTCCCGTGGGTAGAGTTCTGCCGTTTGCACTAAACTCAGGCGTGCTGCGCGTTACCAGAGCTCACCACCAGCTCATGGATCGCTGGTGGAAGCTGCTCCAGTCAGACATATATCAGGACTTCCAGAAAAAAACGTGGCTGGAACGGCCTATCCACATGCAGGGAGACCAGGACGTCTTGACCGCGCTGTTGACCTCGAAGGAATTCTCAGAAATCCCTATTCACATCCTTCGGAGAGGCAAGCATATTCTTCAGTTTGACGGCGTATATGGGTACACACTTGCCGAGCGGCTGGGGAACTTGCCAAGCGGCTGTCCGGCATTTGTCCATTCCGTTGCTGGCAAACCATGGTCGGACCCATGGCAGTTGGAACCTGGCGGTGGGTTGAGGGAATATATCAAAAAGGTCTACTTGGATCTGTCGCCTTATACTCTGTCCGCGTTGCGATACAAGCATGAAATGGGGTCCGGGACAGAGTGGATGCGGCCGCACTACGCCCTGAGTCGCGTTCTGCGGGTGCTGGGAATGTGGTACCCACCCCTCGTTGGCCTGCCCATGGCGTTCTTCGCTGACATAGGGCGCCTGGCAAAGTATATCCGCAAATCTGGCCGGACGAGTTTTTCTCAGTTGAAAACTAGTGAGTTGGAACCCGGGGGACGTCCCGCCCTGCCTATTGACGCACGGATAGGGTTCTTTGATCAACAAGAAAATGCACGGGTTGAGGATCAGCCCGGTTACGGAGAGGCGCTGCTCGGGAGGAAAACCTCTGACGAAGACTTGCATTTGGGTGACCGTGTCGAGGCAACGACAAAGCACCGGGAAGCAGAGGGCCAAGCTGCCGAGCATAATCGGGGCTTGCAGGAACCGCAAGCTGATAGCGGTCCCTTAGTCTCTATTCTCATCCCCGCGTATAACGCAAATAAGTGGCTTGCGGCCACGATTCGTTCGGCGATTGCCCAGACTTGGAAGCGAAAGGAGATCATCGTCGTTGACGACGGGTCCACTGATCAAACCCTGACCATTGCCCGCCAGTTTGAGTCGGAGTCCGTGCGCGTTCTCAGCCAAAAAAATCAAGGTGCGGCGGCGGCTCGCAACCACGCCCTACAGCTTAGCCAAGGGGACTACATTCAGTGGCTGGACTCAGATGATCTTCTGGCGCCAGACAAGATTGAGCGGCAGCTCGCGGCGCTCCGGGAAGGCGACAGCAAGCGAATATTGCTTTCCTCGCCGTGGGCCCGCTTTTACTATCGGACCCGCCAAGCCCCCTTCGTTCCAAGCTCCCTCTGGCAAGACCTTTCTCCTGTCGAGTGGCTGCTGAGGAAGATGGGTGAAAACCTGTATATGCAGCCGGCAACCTGGCTGACCAGCCGGGAATTGGCCCTGGCAGCAGGGCCGTGGGACACGCGCCTCTGGTATGATGACGACGGCGAATATTTTTGCCGTGTGCTTTTGGCCTCGGAAGGTACCCGGTTCGTGCCCGGAACCGGGGTCTTTTACAGAATTACGGGCGTGAACAGCATCAGCTACATGGGCAGATCCGATCGGAAGAGAGACGCGCTGCTTCTTTCCGTAAAATTGCACATACAGTACCTCCGCTCGCTGGAAGATAGCGACCGCGTGAGAAAGGCCTGTTTGGAATACCTGCGGACAAAATGTGTCGATATCTACCCGGAGCGGCCGGATATTTTCAAGGAGTTGCAGAGTCTAGCCGGACAACTTCAGGGCCGCCTGGAGGTCCCCCGCTTGCGCTGGAAGTATGCGTGGATGAAGCCGGTGTTTGGGCGGAAGGCAGCGAAATGGGCCCAGGTGGGACTGCCACACATGAAGATTTCGTTAGTCAGACATTTCGACCGAGCATTGTTTGAGTGGGAAGGCCGGGAAGAGGCCCTTAGCTACACCACCCCGCTCCGAGCCTCACTGAAAGGGACCAGCCGGGATCACGCATGATTTGGACAACACCTGAGGAAATACAAATTTACAGAAAGACGCGGGAAATCGCGTTCGATTGCCGCTTCCTCCTCGGCGACTACCCCGGCGCATGGCACAACCCACGAGAGAAAAGTTCGAGACGTCCCTCACCGGAAAAAGATGTGCCCCGAGGTCACTACGGCACTCAGTGAGACAAGAAATGGGAAGAGATTTTGATAAGAACCAGCAAATCCTCGGGGGGCTGCCCAATTTGAAGGCGTCCAGGCCAACTCATGAGATCGGTGTGGCCCTGCTTACCGGCGGTGGCGACAAGCACTACGCATTCGGTCTAGCAACCGCGCTCATCTCAAAGGAGACAGCCCTGGACTTCATCGGAAGCGATGATCTTGATTGCTCGGAATTTCACGGCAAGCCCGGAATGAACTTTCTTAACCTGCGAGGCGATCAGCGGCCGAATGCCAGCATCGTAAGAAAGGTCACAAGGGTGACGATGTACTACGGCAAGCTGATTCGCTACGCTGCGACAGCCAAGCCTAGAATCTTTCACATTCTCTGGAACAATAAGTTCGAGCTTTTTGATCGAACGCTGCTTATGCTTTACTACAGGTTCCTGGGAAAAAAGATCGTCTTTACAGCGCACAATGTGAATGCTGGCAGGCGGGATTCTGAGGACACGCGCCTCAATCGGCTTACGCTGAGGATCCAATACCGGCTTGCCGACCACATCTTCGTTCATACGGAAAAAATGAAGCTTGAACTCATCGAGGAGTTTGGCGTGCAAGGGGGCCGGATCACCGTCATTCCGTACGGGATCAATAATGCGGTTCCGAACACGAACCTCACCGTGAGCGAGGCGAAGCATCGACTGGGCATCCATGGTCACAAAAGGACAATTCTTTTTTACGGCAGAATCGCACCTCCCAAGGGGCTCGATTACCTTATCACCGCATTTCAACAGACCTTGGCCCGGCGTGAGGATTATCAATTGATCATTGCGGGCAGGCCGGACAGGTGTGAGAGATATTGGACCGCAATCAGGGAAGCGATCCATGAGGACGTGCAGAGGGGGCGAATTCTGCTTAGGGCGGAGTTCATTCCAGATGACGAGACGGAAGTCTATTTCAAAGCGGCAGACGTTCTCGTTTTGCCATACAGGGAAATCTTTCAAAGCGGCGTCTTGTTCCTGGGATATAGTCTCGGCCTGCCTGTTCTCGCAGCCGACGTGGGCTCCCTGAAGGATGATATTGTCGAGGGCAAGACGGGGTTTGTATTCAGGCCCGAAGATCCAGTTGACCTGGCAAGGACCATCGAAAGGTATTTCGCGAGCGACTTATTCGCAAACTTGAGCAGCCGCAGGCTGGAGATACGAGATTACGCGACGGAGCGGCATTCCTGGGACGTGGTCAGTCAGATGACCATGGCCGTTTATGCCGGGTTGCTTGGTATGCCCACGCCAGAGGAACTGTTGAATCGTGAGGCATCGAGCGCTTCACTTGATGTGAAGGCCCCTTCATAAAAACGCCAGTGTCCTAGCCGTTTACTTTGGCTCCTCCATACTCTCCAATTGATCCAGGTCCCAAGAATTCAGCATGCCAGCCGCACAACAGTTGACAAATCCGTTTAGCACCGAACATCTGCACGCCGACCTGAAAGGCCGGTCTGTTCGCGGGGGGATGCTGACACTAACCTCGCAGGGCGCCATGTTCGTTATCCAATCAATCTCCACGGTGGTACTGGCGCGACTGCTGCTCCCCGCCGACTTCGGACTTGTGGCTATGGTCACTGCCATCACGGGATTGGGCCAAGCGTTTTCGGATCTTGGCCTATCTGAGGCGACCATCCAGCGCCAGGAGATCAGCCATCATCAAGTCAGTACATTGTTTTGGATCAACGTGGCTATCGGGATGACACTCATGCTGGTCACGGTAGCTCTGGGTCCCGCTTTGGCTTGGTTCTATCGGGAATCCCGGCTCAAGGATATCACTTTCCTGGTGTCTCTTACGTTCCTCATCGGCGGTCTGAGGGTACAGCACGATGCGCTTCTCAGACGCCAGATGCGGTATGTTTCCCTAGCTATTCGGGATGTGGCTGCCTATGCTCTAGCTGTTCCTGTTGCCATATTCATGGCTTGGAGAGGGGCTGGCTACTGGGCAATAGTCGCTCTCCCCCTAATCCTGAATTTCACAGGTATGGCGCTTTCCTGGGTAATGGTCAGATGGATTCCGGGCCTGCCCCGCCGCGACGCCAAGGTTGGTTCCTTGATCGTCTTTGGCGGTAATGTTGCCGCCTCTTACGTCATCATGGCTGTGAATCGCAGCGCTGACGCGGTTCTTACGGGTTGGTATTGGGGAGCCGGTCCGCTGGGGTTGTATTCGAAAGCCTACAATCTCCTTATGCTGCCCGTCCGCCAGCTTGGTACCCCGGCCCGCAGCGTTGCTGTCCCCGCTTTCAGCAGGCTCCAGACCGATCCCGAGCGCTTTGCGCGTTACTATCTGCGCTGCGTTAATCTCATCATGTGGATCACCGCTCCAGTTTTCGGCTTTCTTTTCGTTGCCGCGGGACCGGTGATTATTCTGGTACTTGGGAGCAAGTGGCGGGAAGCTGCGCCCGTTTTCCAGATTCTTGTGATCTCGGCTTTGGGGCAATTGCTTCTTGAATCGACCATCTGGTTGTTTGTGGGGCGGGGACAATCACAACGGCTTCTCAAACTACTGGTGATCATTTCCCCCATCATCATCGTCAGCTTCTTGATCGGCTTGCCCTTTGGCATCAAAGGTGTGGCCCTATCGGGTTCTCTGGTTCTGCTCGCGATTCTCCCATGGATACTCCAATTCGCCTACCGGGGCACCGACTTGACCTTGCCGCGCCTTGGGCGGGCTATTATGTACCCGGTTTCCCTGGGCATCGCCGGTGTTTTTCTGGCGGAACTTGCCCTGCACTTGATCGCTCCGCAAGGTGTCGTTTTGCAGCTTCTGGTTGCTGCCATGGGCTTTGCAGCGGCTTCTTCGCTCTCGGCACTCATTCCTCCCGTTAGAGAGGAAGCTTTATCTCTTAGGAAGTTATTTAGCGAAATGCGCCTGTCCGGCCAGACCACCTAGGCCCAAGCCAACTCAGCGCTCGCAACGCATACGGTGTGCCCTAAGTCTCGGCCACATCCCCAGAAATCATGACTCAATTGCTAATCGAAGCCGGCCGCACCGAACGGCAGTATTGGCGGGATCTTTGGCGCTACCGGGAGTTGTTCTACTTCCTTGCCTGGCGCGATGTACTCGTGCGCTACAAGCAAACCTTCGTGGGCGTGGGCTGGTCGGTCATCCAGCCGCTATTGACGATGATTGTGCTGACGGTGGTTTTTGGCAAATTGGGCAAAATGCCTTCCGGGGGGCTCCCGTATCCGCTGCTGGTTCTTTGCGGAATGCTGCCATGGCAGTTCTTTTCCACAGCGATGGCTGAGAGCGGCAACAGTCTCGTGAGGAACTCCAATTTGATTACCAAAATCTACTTCCCGCGGCTCGTCATCACGGCGAGCACTGTGATCACCAGCTTTGTGGATTTCCTTATCTCCGCTATCTTCCTCGCCGTCTTGATGATCGGTTATCGCTACCCGCCTCCTGCAGCCGTGCTATTCCTGCCGTTCTTTGTGGTGCTGGCGTTCGGGGCCGCGCTCGGGGTTGGTCTGTGGGTGGCTGCCCTGATGGTCAAGTATCGGGATTTCCGTTTTATTGTCCCGTTCATGGTGCAGTTCGGTCTATATATCTCGCCGGTCGGCTTCCAGAGCAGCGTCGTTCCGGAACGGTTTCGCCTGCTTTACGCACTCAACCCGATGGTGGGAATCATAGATGGTTTCCGCTGGTGCCTCTTGGGCGCACACAACAACATCTATAGGCTAGGGCTCGCCATCTCCGTGATTGTCGTGATCGTTCTCCTTACTTCGGGAATCTGGTATTTCAGAAAGACCGAGAGAACCTTTGCTGATGTGATTTAATTGATAAACGAGGCGCCTTCCACCATCCCCGCCATGCCCAGTGCTGCCATCACCATCGAGAATCTCGGCAAACGATACACCCTCGGCCATCAAGGAGCCCAGGGAGACGGCCTGCGCCATGCAATCGAGGGCGCGGTGCGGGCACCGATCGCATGGCTTCGGTCCCGCTGGCAAGGAAAGTTGCAGCACGCGGATTTCTGGGCGTTAAGGAATGTTTCCTTTCAGATCCAACAGGGTGAAGTGGTAGGAATCATTGGCCGCAACGGTGCGGGCAAGAGCACCCTGTTGAAACTCCTGAGCCGAATTACTGTTCCTACTGAGGGGAGAATCTGCATCGACGGCCGGACCGCGAGCCTCCTCGAGGTGGGCACCGGATTTCATCAGGAACTCACCGGACGCGAAAACATCTTCCTTAATGGCGCCATCCTGGGAATGACCCGCGCCGAGATCGTTCGCAAATTTGACGAGATCGTCGCTTTCTCCGAAATTGAAGAGTTTCTCGACACGCCCGTTAAACACTACTCGTCCGGTATGTATGTCCGCCTGGCCTTTGCGGTGGCCGCCCACCTTGACCCCGAAATTCTGATCGTCGACGAGGTGCTCGCAGTTGGCGACGCCGCATTCCAAAGGAAATGCCTCGGAAAGATGGGAAGCTTTGCCCAGAGCGGAAGGACGGTCCTGTTCGTTAGCCACAATATGGAAGCCGTCCGCAGCCTATGCCAAAGGGGTGTCTGGCTAAAAGAGGGCAGGGTGCATGAAGACGGAAAGGCGGATGAAATCGTCGAGGCCTATTTCAACAGTATCTCCAATGAAAGCTCTTTTTCCTGCGCGAATCTGGATTATGGGCTGACTATTCGGAAGGTGGTTTTAAGAAACGACAAGGGGAAGGAAAGCAGCCAGTTTCGTCCCGGTGACGACTTGGTCGTGGAAATATCGTACGACGCACAAAAACGCATCGAGAAGCCCATCATAGCGCTGGGAGTGTTGGGAATTAACGGCTCCTGCTTCACTTCCAATATGCTCTTGGACGGACACCGGCCTGATTCCTTGCAGGGCGCCGGTAAGATAACATGCACCTTCCGTTCCATTCCTTTGCTGCCACAAAACTATACAGTTAAATTGATCGTCCGAGCGGCTAACGTAAAAGACCAGATAATTCGCTATCAGGAAGTGGCTTATTTTAACGTGGTCGGAGATTTGGCTGAATATGGTTATAAGGGGGAATTTCTGACGAATGCGCGCTACTCAACACCTGTTGTTGTGCCCTATGAATGGCGGTTACCGGACGGCACCACGGTAGCCGTGGCATTAAGCCGGCCAGCCCCTGATGGCGCAGTGGATATTTCGCCCAAGGTCAGGGGCAGCCATCCCTGACTGCAGACGCCCGAGCTGCTCGGTCCGGCTTGAGGCCGCCCATAAATGGTTGTTTCTCATGGACCACCGACCTACACGCCATCAATCATGTCCCCAGTCGACCCTTGATGCAAAACCTGAAAAGATATGCGACGGCTGCAACCACACCGGGGGAACTGCGTCCTCATTAGCAACACCTGACCGCATGAAAGTGTTTTTCGTGGGTGACAATCGTGCGGCAATAAACTGGGGCCGTGCCGCAAGTATCGCGCTCAGTCAGTTGTTATCTGGCGCCTTCCACATCAGCGGCCGCATTACGGGCGACTTTTTCGACTTGTCTACGGCCGAAGCCGGGTACGTAGGCACTTTGATGCCACCAAGATACTATCGGCACTTTCGGTACCTGCTGCTCAGACAGTGGCGACGGCCCATTGCGTGGTACATCGGGCTGGAAAAACTGTTTGGAGCCAAAGATTTCATTGCCGAGGATCCGACTGTAAGCGTCGACAATCTATTGGCTCACAAGCACCGGTATCCGGCTCTCGACCGAATTTACCGACAAGCCACGGAAGCCGACCTGTTGGTCCTTGACGGAGACGGCGACGTCATTTTTTCGACGCCGCCCCGCCGGCACACCCTCTTCCTTCTGGCGATGATCGAACTAGGCATTCGCCTGAAAAAGCCGGTTTTCCTCGTGAACTCGATGATTTCTGATTGTCCGTTGAGCGGGAGGAATAATGCAACGCTCGCGGCGGCCAGGCGATTGTTCGCGCAATGCCGGGCCGTGACGTTGCGCGACCCTGAATCCCTGGAGTATGTTCAAAGGGAAATGCCGGAGGCGAACTCCACCTTCGTCCCTGATTCGCTCTTTGCCTGGTTTTCACTCTACGCAAGCGGCAGTTCCTGTCCCCCGTTGAACGGCGACTTTTTGCTGCCTTATCCTGAGAAAGATGAATATTGGGGAAAACTCGATTTTTCTCAACCGTACATCTGCATCGGTGGAGGAGCCTTGGCCGCCAGCCAGCCTAATAAGTCGGCACAGTGTTATGCGCGGCTCGTTGACGCGATCAGGCAACTTGGATATCACGTCTACCTGACTGAAAATGATCTGCCGGATTCATTTTTACACCGCGTCGCCAGAGAAAAGAATGTTGGGATAGTTCCAGCCGGCGCCCCTATCCTCTTGTGCGGGGCCGTCTTGGCCCATGCCCGATTGTTCATCTCCGGGCGTTATCACCCTTCGATTCTTGCGTCGCTTGGTGGCACTCCTTGCATTTTCCTGGAGTCGCATGCGCACAAGATGGGCAGCTTGGCGCGGGTGCTGGAATATGACGCTTCCCAGCAATTCAATGCCTTTCCCGACGATTCCGAAATTGCCGAGATTGTATCATCTGCGCGGAAGTGCCTTGATCAGGGCGAAGTCCTACGAGCCCGCATCAGTCAAGTGGCGAAATTGCGTTGCGATGAGGCAACCGCGTTGCCAGCCTTACTGCAACGGCACATGAATGGCTAGCGAGCCAGATTCACGGAGGTTTTTCTGCAAACCGGGCAAGACATGGATGCAATTGTTGTAATTGGCGGCGGCGGCCATGCAAAGGTCGTGATCAGCATTCTTCGCAAGCTGAAACGCTACCACATCCTCGGCTATACCGACCTGCAAGATCATAGAGCGGTGCTAGAAGCTCCTTATCTCGGATCTGACCGTGAGCTGGCCGCCCTGGTTGCGGGGACGAAAAAACTCAATGCTGTGCTCGCCGTGGGCCAGGTTGGTCTGGGGGAGAAGCGGTCCGAACTTTGGATGCGATTGCATTCACCCGCCCTATCCTTTCCTCTGATCATTTCGCCCGACGCCATCGTCAACGAGGGAGTATCCGGTGGCGAAGGCGCCGTGGTGATGGACGGAGCAGTCATTAACAGCGGGGCGACCATCGGCCGAGGTGCGATCGTGAATACGAACAGCACCGTTGAACACGATGCCGTGTTGGCTGACTGGGTCCACGTCGCCCCAGGAGCTACGATCTCAGGAGGGGTGGTGGTAGGGCAATTCTCGATGATCGGCGCCGGGGCAACGGTTATTGAAGGAATCAAAATCGCGGCCGGCTGTATGGTCGGAGCAGGGGCGGTCGTTGTGCATGATCTTACGGAGCGGGGCGTTTATGTCGGCAACCCGGCCCGCCGGATAAAATAGGTATCCTATGCCGCACGTATTCATCATTGCCGAGGCGGGGGTCAACCACAACGGGTCCATTGATCTTGCCCTGCGCTTGGTCGACGCAGCCAAAGCCAGCGGTGCCGATGCAGTCAAGTTCCAGACATTTCGGGCTGATCTGCTCGCCACCCGGTCCGCTCACAAGGCGCCTTATCAAGAGCGTACGACGCAAGACTCGGAATCCCAATTCGAGATGCTCGAGCGGTTGGAATTGGACGCCGCTGCCCACCAGCGCCTGATCAACCATTGCCGGCAGATCGGAATCCAGTTTCTGTCCAGTCCGTTCGACGTGCAAAGCGCCGACTTACTCGCCACCATGAACGTGCCGCTGTACAAAGTTCCGTCGGGTGAAATCACCAACCTGCCTTTCCTTCAGCACCTAGCCCGAAAAGGCCGGCCTTTGATACTGTCAACCGGGATGTCGACTTTGGGGGAGGTGGAAGAGGCCGTGCACGTACTGCAGGCCGCAGGCGCCTCGCAATTGACACTGTTGCATTGCGTAACCGAGTACCCCGCACCGTATGCCGAGGTTAATCTCCGCGCCATGCAGACGCTTAAGACCGCCTTTGGCCTGCCCGTGGGTTACTCGGACCATACCCCGGGCATCGATATTGCCATTGCTGCGGTGGCCTTGGGTGCCGAGGTGATTGAAAAGCATTTCACGCTGGATCGTTCGCTCCCCGGACCGGATCACGCTGCTTCCCTTGAGCCGGCCGAGCTCCAGCAGATGGTGGCGGCCATCCGCCATGTTGAGGTGGCGCTCGGCACCGGCATCAAGGCTCCCGCCACGTGTGAACTCCCCAACCTTCCGGTTGCCCGTAAGAGCGTGGTAGCGGCCCGCCCACTGCCCAAGGGACACCAACTTGTGGCGGCTGATTTAGATATCAAGCGCCCGGGAAGCGGGCTCGCCCCGAAGCTCCTGCCAGCGTTGATCGGGCGCACTCTCCGTGCCAATCTCGCCAAAGACGACATCATCAACTGGAATCATCTGGCGTGACTCGGGTCAAATCTGCGTGGTCACTATCAGCCGGGCTGACCTCCGACTCTTCTTCCGATTATTAAAGGCCATTCAGGTGCATCTTTTATGTCCAACGATTCCGTGAACTTGATTCTCTCTGCGAAGCGGTGCACGGGAGACCGCATGACAAATACGTCTCCCGACGGTACGTTTAATGCTGAATCCAGCATCGAGGTTCCCGGGCGATCGGAGCGGCGGACGTCGGTTGTCATGATGTTGGGGTTCCTGCCGTGGATAGCAGTGGTGTTTTATACCGCGGGTGGCTGGGCTGCCCTTAACTTCTTCGTGTACGCGATCTTGGTTTTTGCGGCTGGCTACGCCATCGTAACTGTGGCGCTGCCTGCCCCTGCCCGAGCCCAAATTCTCGTTCTCGCTCCCGCGGTCGGCATCCTGGCGATCTCGGCTCTGACCGCGTTCTGGGTGAGGCTGGGCCTTCCACTCATATGGGCCCCGGTTCTTTGGCTTGGACTGACGGCGGCCGGAGTGCGGGGTCTCTGCCGCGATCGTGCCTGTTGGGCGAAAAGCGCCGTTGCTTACGGCTTAACGCTGGCCCTCTTTTCCGCGCTGATCTGTGCGGTGTACTTCCTTCCAACGGCTTGCAACGACCTTGTCCAGCGCCGCGACGGGAGCTTCAACTGGATGTACGTGGATACGCAACAGTTCCACTCAATAGCTGCGAGCATAAAGAGCGGCGGGAGTCCACCGAAAACCCCCGGAACAGTCACTGCTGAACTTCTTTACCACTTTGGACCCTATGCACCGGCCGCTGCCATTTCCAAGTTTGACGGACTCGACCTTGGGGACGCCGTGGCCCGCGTGACGCGCGGCGCTTCGCTCTGGGCGCTCGTACTCTCATGCTTTGGACTTGGCACGCTCCTGTCGCTCAAGGCTACCGGCAAGAAATTCGGGGGGATCATATCCGTCGCCGGACTTTTCTTCTACGGTTCGCTGCTGTCCCTATTCGCCGCCGCGAGGACCAGCTCCGGCCATGTGATCGGAGCTATCCTCTTCAATATTCCCGACATCGGGGTGCTCGCCGATGGGGGTCCTTTCGACCATCTGCGTGCCGGGCATTCGGTGCTTCACGGCCTTGTCGCTATTACGGCGACCATCGGGCTGTGCCTGGCTGAAAGGGAGCGGGAATCGGCACTCAGTTGGCGGGGCGTCATTTTGCTGGTGCTGCCAGCACTCGTGGTCCCGGTCAACTCGGTGTCTGCCTTGTACTGCGTCGGCGTTGCAGGCATTCTCTTGTTTTGGGGGCGTCTCCGGGAAACACGGCCGTGGCTGCCGATTATTCTGATGTTCAGTCTGTTTCTCGGAGCTTGGACTACTATGGGTTACAGCCACTCCCCGGACGCGGCGCAAGTGATGATCAATGAGCACGTGACTTGGCAATGGTGGACGTTTGCGGTGTGGTTAATGGTCGGCCTGGGATTCCGGATCGTGGGCTTCCGCTGGATCTCACAACCCTTGAAGGAGCCTCTTTCTGCTCTGGTCCTAACCAGCGTCCTGGGATTGCTGGCGATTTCCCTCCTGCTCATTCTCAGAGATGGCGGCGCGTATTACGGCATATATTTTTTGCAGCCCATCATCAGCATATTTGCCTTCTCTCGGGTGACCTCTGGATGTTGGCACGGCGTCGAACGTTCCCAAATGATCGCGGAGTGGCTCAGGCTGGCGAAAACGGCCATGATCCTGTTGACTGCGGGCGGCATATTGATCGGCTGCGTCGCCTTTGCGACTCATCACCACACAGGCATAACACACTTTGGGCCCAAGCTCCTTCTGTCCTTCCTACTGCTCTCACTCCTGGCCGGCATTTCGGCGGTGATGAAGCGCAGCTGCCAATTTTCGACAGTCAGTTCTGCAGTTCTTATGGGCGTACTGATGGTGGGTTTTCTGGGCTGGACCCCGAATTGGCTCAGATACGGCCTGGGAGAGGTTAAGACGGGCATAACTTATGGGCCTGGCGAAGTTCTCGGGTTGCGGCGTCTCGGCGAACTCATGCCGCCGGGCGAGCGGTTTGCGACGAACAAACATGACCCGGGTGTGGAAAGCCTTGCGCCACCCAACGAGCGCTCCTACGGCTACTCTGCGCTGTCCGAGCGTCCCGTACTTCTCGAGGGATACTTGTCTCGAGGCGAAAACCTGCTCCCGTGGTTTAAAACTCTGTTTCACGACAACGACTTCCTCTTCACCACTACCAACCCGGAAACCCTGCGCGACATCGCCAGGACATGGCACGTCCGATGGCTTGTCGCTCGACCTGGCACCGACTTATCGTTGCCAAGGCCATTACCCGCGTGGCTGGTTGAGCAGCAAGACTGCGGCGACCTTAGGATTTACCGGATCGACTAACCCTGCGCGTTCCCACACGCAACCAAATCAGGCTCCATAGAGCGATGCTGAACTGCGATGGGAGAAGATTCGATCATCGATACGTTTGAAATATGGAGACGCATATGAACAACGAAAACCCCAAGCTTGTGCAGAGGCCGCTCAGCATTTATCTTGGCGACCTTACATATACAACGTTGTCGCTAGCCACTGATGCGTTTCCACTCAACATCGGATTCATCGCGGCCTATACCGACAAAACCTTCGGTAAGGAAGTCGATCTAAAGCTGTTCAAATATGTTGAGGATCTGGAACAAGCTATCCATGAGAAGCCACCCGACATTCTTGGCCTGAGCAACTACCCTTGGAATTTCAACCTGGGACTGGAATTCTTCAGCATGACCCGGGCGCTATCGCCCGAGACAATCTGCGTGATGGGCGGCCCGAATATTCCTCTGGAAGAGGAAGGGCGCACTCAGTTCATCAAGCGCAATCGCCTGATCGATTTCTACGCCTACCTGGAGGGCGAGGAAGCATTCGCCTCGCTCGTGGCTCGCGCGCTTGAGACCGGTGCGGACCGCGAAAAAATGAAATCGACCCCCCTCGATGGCTTCATCCACCGCATGAGTGATACTGAGGTCATGAAAGGGACCATGCTTTCCCGGCGGCGAAACCTTGACGAAATCCCTTCTCCATATCTCACGGGGTTCATGGACAAGTTTTTCGACGGTAAGCTCTCCCCGATGATGGAAACCAACCGCGGGTGCCCGTTCTCCTGCACCTTTTGCCATGAGGGAAACCAGCTTATTTCCAAGGTGAACCATTTCAGTCTTGACCGCGTGAAAGCGGAATTGGACTACATCGCATCCGTCGTGAAAAAAGCCCCAATCCTGATTTCGAATCTGATTTTTGCCGACCCGAATTTTGCCATGTACGAGCGGGACTACGAAATCGTCGAACACATCGAAGGAATTCAGCAAAAGCAGAACTGGCCGCGCTCGATTTTCGCTTCGACCGGCAAGAACAAGAAAGAGCGCATTGCCAGGGCGCTTCGAAAGCTGAATGGCTCCATGTCGATGTGGATGTCTGTCCAGTCGATGGACCCTGATGTGCTCAAGGAAATCCAGCGCGACAATATCAGCACTTCCCAGATGATGGCTCTGGCGAGCGTATATCAGGAACTGCGCCTGCCCACCTTTTCGGAACTCATCTTGGGCCTACCGGGTGATTCTTATGACCGGCATGTGAAATCGCTCTCAGCGGTAGTCGAGGCGGGGATCGACGTCATCGAGACGTACTCATGCATGTTGCTGAATGGCACGGAGCTCAATACGGCCGCAAGCCGGGCGGCGCATAAGATTGGCTCGCATTTCCGAATCTTACCGCGCGACTTCGCGAAACTCGGCAACGGGCGCGTTGCAGTCGAGATTGAAGAGGTCATCAGTTCCACGAGCACGATGTCATTCGAGGACTATAAAGAGGCCCGAAAACTCCATATGATGGTCGCGGCTGTCTATAATGGCGGCGGCTTCAGTCCGCTGCTAAGGTTACTGCGGCAGAGGAAAGTCTCAATAATCGGGTTACTCCAAAAGATGATCGCGGATATCAGATCCGCGCCAGCTTCCGTGCAGGCGGTTTTCGACTCGTTTGTCCGGCTGACAAAAGAGGAGCTTTGGAACTCTGAAGAGGAGCTCCGGGCTTATGTGCGCGCGGACAACAATTACGAGAAGCTGCTCAAAGGGGAAATCGGCATCAACCTTATTCAAACGCACACGGCCATGAGCTTGTCAGTGATGGACGATTGGGTTAAATACGTCTTCGACACAGCGAACAGCATACTGGGCGAGGACATCCAAAATGACAGTGAGAGCTCGGCCATTTTCGCCGATGTCCAGGCCTTCTGCGCCGGACGTGTGCACAACATTTGGGGCAACGACCGCAACGAGGATAATCCCTGCGCCCTCTTGTGCTACGATATCGAAAGTTGGATGCGCAGCCCGCTTTCCACGCCTCTCTCGCAGTACAAATTCGGGAGCCCCGTAATGTATCAGTTTGGCTTTCCCAAGGCCAAGCAGGAGGAGATGACTGCGCAGATCCTGCGTTACGGGACTACCACCACCGGGATCGGCCGCATCATGGCGCAAATGGGTCGAGACCGGATCTGGCGGGAACCCGAGGTTGTGGAATTACCCGGCCCTGCCCAACCACCTCAACACGCAGAGATCGATTATTGTGAACAGACGTAAAATTTGTGTGGTGACAACAAGCCGGTCCGATTTCGGTCTGCTTCACGGACTCCTGAATTGCATCCGCGCTGACCGGGCTCTGAGACTCCAGGTGATCGCGTCAGGTACGCATTTATCCCCGGAATTTGGACTAACCACACGGGAGATTGAGGCCGCGGGCATTAGGATCGACCGGAAAGTCGACTTGCAACTGACCGGCGGGTCCGGCTTGGCCAACGCCAAATCCATTGGTCGCGGACTTCCCCTCTTTGCCGACGCCCTGATGGAGTTGCACCCCGCCCTCGTCGTCTTGCTGGGAGACCGTTTCGAACTGTTTGCACCTGCAATCGCCGCCCTGATGCTGCGGATTCCTATCGCGCACATTCACGGAGGCGAACGCAGCGAGGGCGCCATCGACGAATCCGTGCGCCATGCCATCACCAAGATGGCTTCGCTGCACTTTCCTGCGACCGAATCATACCGCCAGCGCATCATTCAGATGGGGGAATCCCCCGAGCGCGTCATCAATTTTGGCGCCCCGGGGCTGGATCAGATTTACGAGACGCCACTGATGTCGCGCGCCCAACTCGAAGGGGACCTCGGACTGTCGCTCCAGGAACCGGTTGCCCTCGTCACCTATCATCCTGCCACCCAGGATCCGGGCAGCGGAGAAACCCAGGTGCGCAATCTCGTGGCTGCAATCAAGGCAAGCAAGCTCAACGCCGTCTTCACCATGGCCAACGCGGACGCCCAAGGGGCCCTTATCAACGCGCGGTTGCGCGCCCTGTGCGGGCAAACTCCCGAAAAATTTAAGTGGATCCCTCATCTGGGCCACCGCCGCTATCTGAGCTGCCTGGCGCACGTTGCCGTCATGGTGGGAAACTCCTCCAGCGGATTGACCGAGGCACCCTCGTTTCGACTTCCCGTGGTGAATATCGGCGATCGACAGCGTGGCCGGATTCGGGCAAAAAACGTAATCGATGTTCCCTCCTCCCGGAATGCAATTCTACAGGCAATCAAGCGGGCCATCTCTCCGCGTTTCCGGACCTCCCTCCGCGGCATGCGCAATCCTTATGACCGCTTTCACGACGGGCGCACCAGTGAACGAATCAAGGATGTCCTGAAACAGATCCGTCTTTCCGACGAGTTATTGAAGAAAAGCTTTCACGATTTGTCGTAGCCCTGCAACCAGGGTTCCGGCCCGCCTTCATGCCGTCAAATCTGCCAGGATCACTCAAGACGACTCCCATGGATGACCACGTTAAGCCGTTTCTCGTGCCCCAGACGCATACCATCCGGCAAGCGATGGAGCAGTTAGAGAAAACAGAAGAAAAAATTGTCTTTGTCGTCGACGCGGAGTCACGGCTGATCGGCGCACTGACGGATGGCGACATCCGGCGCTGGATCTTGTCCGACGGAGACCTGAAGGCGCAGGTGTTTCAGGTCTGCAACCGCAAGCCCTATGTGGCGGAAGAGGGCTTCAAAACTGCGCAAGTCCGGGCTGACATGCTGAACGGCAATCTCGGCTGCGTTCCCGTGGTCAATCCGGCCCGGGAAATAGTGCGATTGTTGTTCTGGAAGGAGCTGTTTCAAGGTGAAGTAGCCATCAAACTCAAAGGCCGCCTGAGTCTGCCGGTAGTGATCATGGCCGGCGGTCAAGGGACAAGGCTCGCGCCTTTCACCAATGTTCTCCCCAAACCCCTCATCCCCGTGGGCGACAAGACGATCATCGAAATTATCATCGATCAATTTCTGCCCTACGGTCTCGACCGGTTCCACCTCTCGGTTAATTACAAGTCGAAGATCCTGAAGTCGTTTTTTGAAGAGCTGGCTCCAAGCTACTCCGTGGTCTATCTGGAGGAGAACGAGCCGCGCGGTACAGCCGGGGGCCTCCGAGCGCTTTATTCGCCTACACCGGAACATCTGATCGTCACCAACTGCGACATCGTGATCCAAGCGGACTTCGCCGAGCTGGTGTCATTTCATACGGACAACAATTACGATCTCACCCTGGTCGCTTCCCTCAAGGACTATCACATTCCGTACGGAGTGTGCGAACTGGAAAAGGGCGGCAGCCTTGCCCGCATCAAGGAAAAGCCTCAATACAGCTTTCTTGTAAACACCGGCATGTATGTCGTGCGCCGCGACCGCCTTGGTTTGATCCCGGAAGAAACGCGATGCGACATGACCGATTTCATCGAGCTGATTAAAACAGCCGGCGGGCGCGTCGGCGTTTTCCCGATCGGCGAGAATGCGTGGATCGACACGGGGGAATGGACTGAATACCGCAAGGCCATCGATCTGCTCGGCAGGCTTGGCGGGCGCGCGCCAATTGAATGACGAAGGCGGCACAACACATCTCATGCTGAATGGAAAACGAGTCATCGCGGTGGTCCCCGCTCGCGGCGGAAGCAAATCGGTGCCCGGAAAAAACATCCGGCCGCTCGGCGGTAAGCCGCTGCTTGCATGGTCGATTGATGTCGCGCGGCAGATGAGCGAGATCGACCGCATTATTGTCTCGACCGACGACGCGCAGATTGCCTCCGTCGGCCGGGCCCATGGCGCCGAGATTTACGCGCGCCCGCCGCATCTTGCGACCGACGAATCCCTGGTCATCGACGCCCTCAAGGATCTCCTCCAGACGCTAAGAGCAGAAGGGGAAACGGCCGAGTGGATCGTTCTGCTTGAAGCGACCTGCCCTCTGCGCACGGTGGAGGATGTCCGCGAATGCCTGAAGCTCGTCGGCGAAGGCGGCTATGATTCGGCCGCCACCTTCAAGGATGCCGAATTGAATCCGCACCGGGCCTGGCGTATCGTTAATGGCTCCCCGGAAGTGTTCATTGCCGGCGCCGTTCCATGGCTGCCCCGGCAGAGGCTGCCGAAGGCATACCAATTGAATGGTGCGGTCTATCTATTCCGAGCGAGTTTACTTGCGCAGGAAGCCAAATCCCTGTTAGTGGGAAAGGTTGGCGCCGTGCTGATGCCCCGGGACCGATCCCAAGATATCGATGAAAGCATAGATTTCACCATAGTTGAAGCTATTCTGGTAAAATCCCGGCCATGAACAAATCACTGCAACAGTTACTTTCCTTGAAAGGCAAAACCGCGGTCGTTACTGGCGGCGCCGGCTATCTCGGAACCGCCATCTGTGAGACCCTCGCCGAATTGGGCGCAAACCTCGTCATCGCCAGCCGGGACCGGGCGAAATGTGAGAAAAGGTGTGAGGAAATCGTCCGGCTGGCCGGAGGCTCAATCCAGGCAGTTGGCTTGGAGCTCGACGTGTTGAAAAAGGATTCTGCCCCGGCGTTTTTTGACCAGGTACACGAGCACTTCAAAGCCGTAGACATCCTCGTGAACAATGCATGGTCCGGCAACAAGAACTCTTGGGAGTCCATCACCGATGTGGACTGGGACCATGACATCAACATGAGCCTAAACTCGGTTTTCCGCCTGACCAAAGCGGCTTTCCCTGATCTGAAGACCACCCGGGGAGTGATCCTCAACATCGCCTCAATGTACGGCCACATCGGACCCGACTACCGGATATATGATGGCAAGGAGTTCGCGAATCCGCCAAGTTACGGTGCGGCCAAAGCCGGGGTCATTCAATTTACCAAATACCTTGCCAGCTTCCTGTCGCCCCACGGCATTCGCGTCAACGCCCTAAGCCCCGGCGCCTTTCCGCATCCGCCGGTTCAAAAGCATGAGGGATTCATGCAGAGGCTTGGCTCCAAGAATCCGATGAACCGCATTGGCCAGCCCGAGGAGCTCAAGGGCGCCGTTGCGTTGCTCTGCTCCGATGCCGGAAGCTACATCACCGGACAAAACATTTGTGTCGATGGCGGTTGGGCAATATGGTGAAATCCATTGGGATCATGGGATTAAGCGAAGGGAACGGGCACCCGTTCTCCTACAGCTCCATTATCAACGGGTATTCGCCGGAGGGGCTGGCGGCCTCCGGATGGCCGGGCATCTACGAATATGTCCGGCGCCGTCACGCGTCGGAATTCGGAATGGCTGGCTGGACCGTAACGCACGCTTGGACCCAGTATCCCGAATCGACGAAGAAATTGTGTGCCGCCGCCCGCATTCCCAATGCCGTTGACGACTATCGGGAATTTCTGGGCAAGGTCGATGCCGTCATCGTTGCTCGCGACGACTACGAATCGCATTTTCAGATGGCCATGCCCTTCCTTGAGGCCGGTCTGCCGGTGTTCGTGGATAAGCCGCTCAGCTTGGAAATCTCCGAATTGCGCGCCTTCAAACCGTATCTCGAGAAGGCCCAATTGATGTCCTGTGCCGGCATGCGCTATTCCCGCGAGCTGGACGAGCCGCGGGCGGATCTGGCTGCTTACGGCCAGTTGAAGTTGATCCGCGGCGCCATCGTCTTGTCGTGGGAAAAATACGGCGTCCATCTGCTGGAAGCGGTCATGGCCATCACGCCCGCGCATCCCGTCTCAGTACGCATGTCGCCGGCCGAACATGCCTCAGCCCTGATCTGCTTCGACGACGGCGTTTTGTTGCAACTTGATGCTCTGGGCGAGTGCCCGCGCACGTTTCACCTCGAGTTTTTCGGCACGAAACGCACGGGAGCATTTGATATTTTCGACAATTTTTCGATGTTCCGCCGCATGCTATGGGAGTTTACCGAATCCATTCGCACGGGCCAGCCGGCCATCCCGCCTGCCCGCACCCTCGAAATCATGCGCGTGCTGATCGCCGGACGATTGGCCCGCAAAGAAGATAGGGAAGTCCTCCTCAATGAAATCTCACTATAAGAGCCTTTTTGAATTAAATGGAAAAACCGCCATTGTCACTGGCGCCGTAGGTATCCTCGGACAGGGATTTTGCCGCGGCCTCGCCGAATTCGGGGCCCAGGTGGTGGTCGTGGACCTCGACGCGGAACGGTGTACGGCCTTCGCCGGGGAGCTCGAGCGCGATTACGGGAGGCCTGCCCTCGGGGTCGCCTGCGATGTGTCCGATCCGGCCTCGGTCGCAAACATGGTCGACGAAGTAGTGAAGCGCTTTGGCGCCATCGATGTCCTTCATAACAACGCCGCTTCCAAGTCTAAGGACCTCGACGCGTTTTTTGCCAGCACGGAAAAGTATTCGCTGCACGAATGGCGGCGAATCATGTCTGTCAATGTTGATGGCATGTTCCTGGTCGCCCAAGCAGTGGGGGGCCAAATGCAAAAGCAAGGAACGGGCGGGAGCATCATCCAGACGGCTTCTATTTACGGTATCGTGTCGTCGGACAAGCGCATCTACGAAGGGTCCTTCTACCTCGGCCGCCAAATCAGCAACCCGGCGGTCTATTCAACATCCAAAGCCGCCGTGGTCGGGTTGACGCGTTATCTTGCGGCCAATTGGGCGGATGCGCAGATTCGAGTCAACGCGTTGGTGCCCGCTGGCGTAGAGAGCGGACAAAACGATATGTTCAAAGCGCGCTACTCTGCCCGAGTCCCCCTTGGCCGCATGGCCCACCCGGATGAAATGGTCGGCGCGCTGGTTTATCTCGCCTCGGACGCCTCGAGCTATGTGACGGGCCACTGCCTGGTGGTTGACGGCGGCCTGAGCGCCTGGTAAGTGCGAAAATGAGCCCCTACAATCTCTTGTCCTCCGAACGCCGCGTGCCAACGGCTATGGCGCTCGTATTTCTGCCCTGGTTAGCCGTGGTGCTTTTCACCGCAGGGCCATGGGCTGCCCTGATCTTCCTCGGATACGCGATCGTGGTGGCTGCGGCAGGCTATGGCATCGTGAGTCTGGCGCTCCCTGCCTCGACCCGAACCCAGGTCATTGTTCTCGCTCCGGCGGTTGGCGTCGTGGCGGTTTCTGCACTCACCGCGTTTTGGCTGAGACTTGGGCTGTCGATTACTTGGGTCCCGGCTCTTTGGCTCGGACTGATGGCGGCCGGGGCGATAGCCCTCTGGAAGGACCGTATCCTCTGGGCGAAGACCACCATCGCTTACGGGGGAGCGCTGGTTGTTCTCTCCACGCTGATCTGCGCGATCTACTTCCTCCCCGGTGCGCGTAACGATGCCGTCCAGCGCCGCGACGGAAGTTTCAATTGGATTTACGTTGACACCCAGTACAACGAATCGATTGCTGCGGACATTGCCGGCGGCGACACCCCGCCGAAACGACCCGGAACGGCGACCGCGGAACTTTACTATCATTTTGGGCCGTATGCCCCCTCTGCGGCCGTTTCCCGTATTAGCGGGCTTGCCTTGGGCGACGCTTATGCCCGTGTCACGCGCGGCGCATCGCTTTGGGCGCTTGTGCTCTCCTGCTTCGGACTGGGCACGCTCCTTTCACTCAAGGCCACCGGCGAAAAATTCGGCGGAATCGTGTCCGTTGCCGGGCTCTTCTTTTACGGGTCGCTGCTCTCCCTTTTCACCGAGGAGACGAGCACCTCGAGCTATGTGACGGGCGCTATCCTCTTCAAGATACCCAACGTACAGGTGCTGGGGAACGGGGGTCCATTCAGCCATCTGATCCTTGGACATTCGGTGCTTCACGGCTTGGGGGCGATAACGGCGATCATGGGCCTCTGCCTGGTTCAAAGGGAGCAGGAAACGGCTTTGACCGCGCGCGGGCTCGTTTTGCTGGCGCTGCCGGCGCTCGCGGTTCCCATGCACTTGGTCGCGGCCATGTACTGTGTCGGCGTAGCGAGCATCCTCCTGTTTTGGGGGCGGCTCGCGTCTGTGCGACCGTGGCTGTCAATCCTGCTGATGTGCTGCCTGTTTCTCGGTGCTTGGGTCATCATGGGCTATAACCGGTCCTCGGACGCGGCGCAAACGACCATCAATCACAACCCGGGTTGGTATTGGTGGACGCTTGTGGTTTGGTTCACAGTTGGCCTGGGATTCCGCATCATGGGCTTTCGCTGGATCTCCAATCCCTTGAAGGACCCTCTTTCCTTATTGGTCATTGCCAGTGTCCTGGGACTCTTGGCGTTTAACCTCTTGCTCAAATTCGAGCACGGCGAGGAGCGCTACGGCATCTATTTCTTGCAAAGCATTTTCAGTGTACTTGCCTTTTCCCGCGTGACGTCAAGATTTTGGCAGCGCGACGAACGGGAGAAGTGGACTGCGGAGTGGCTTAGCGTGGCGAAAAAGGGCATGATCTTTTTTGTCGCTGCCGCCGTATTGCTGCGCATCGCCCTCTATGCCGTTCACAGCGACGCTTGGATAGCTTCCGTTCGCCGCCAGATCGTCCCTTGCATCCTCCTGGCTTTACTCCTGGCCGGCGCATCGGCACTGATGAAGCGCAGCCCGCGGTTTTCAACCGTAGGTTCGGCAGTTCTTATGGGCGCGCTCGCGGTCGGCTTTCTCGGTTGGATATCGCCTTGGCTTAATTTCGGCATGGGGCGAATGAAGATGGACGTAACGGTTTCGCCGGGTGAAGTCCAGGGCCTGAAGCGCCTTGGCGAACTGGCGGCTCCGGACGAGCGGTTTGCGACGAACAAGCATGAAGTGGAGAGCCTGAGGACCCTTCGCGACCGCTCGTACGCCTATGGCACGTTGTCCGAGCGCCCCGTGCTCCTCGAGGGATACGAGTATAAAAGCGTGACCGCGCTCCCGTGGTTTAAGACCATGCTCCAGGAGAACGACCAGCTCTTTAGCACCTCGGACCCAGCGACAGTGCACAATATCGCCGAGACATGGCACGTCCGTTGGCTTGTCGCCCGTCCCGGCACCGACATTTCCCTGCCCCGCCCACTGCCTTCGTGGTTGGTCGAGGAGCCAAACTGCGGCGACCTTAAGATTTACCGGATCAACTAATCCGCCGCAATTCCCATGAACCGAAACGTCACGATCGTGATGTATCATTACGTGCGCGACCTGAAACGATCCCGCTTCCCCGCGATCAAGGGGCTGTCGGTCGAGCGCTTCTGCTATCAACTCGACTACATCCAAGCCCACTACACACCCATCTCGGTCGCGGAACTTCTGGGAGCCTTGGGACCTGAAGGTCAAGACCTGCCGCCGAATCCGATCTTGTTGACCTTCGACGACGGCTACAGGGATCACTTTACCGACGTGTTCCCCCGCCTGGACGAGCGAGGAATCCAGGGCTGCTTCTTCCCCCCCGCGCAGGCCATCCTCGAACACAAAGTCCTGGACGTCAATAAAATCCAGTTTGTCCTGGCGACCGTCCCCGATGCGGGGGCGCTGCTTGACCAGGTTTTCTCCTCTTTGGTGGAGTTTCGTTTGGAACACGAGCTCAAAACCAAGGAAGCCTATCTCTCGGCAATTTCCGGGGAGCATCGCTATGATACCCGCGAGGTAACGGTGCTCAAGCGCCTGCTCCAGCGCGAGCTGCCCGAGCCGGTGCGGGCGGAAATTGTGCGGCGTTTGTTCGCCGAGCACGTCACCGCCGACGAGGAGGCTTTCGCCTGCGAATTGCACATGTCCGTGGACCAGATCGCCTGCCTGCGGCGCCACGGAATGCACATCGGCTCTCATGGATATACTCATGCCTGGTTAAATCACGTTTCTCCAGAAACACAGGCGGTCGAAATCGATCGTTCTCTTGATTTCCTCCAAATGCTCGGCGTAGAAATGGAGGAGTGGACGATGTGTTATCCCTATGGGGGATTCAATCGCTCGCTGCTGCAAATCCTGCGGGACCGTAAGTGCCGCCTGGGATTTGCCGTGGAGGCCCGCGTTGCCGATTTGGGCGTGGATGATCGGTTGACCCTGCCACGTCTGGACACCAACGACTTGCCCAGCTCGCCCAATGCATGAAAAGCATGATGCAAATCTTGCAGGACCTTGCGCCGCTCAACCGGGCGGTCTGTTCGCGCGGATACGATCAGGCCGTGGATTATCTCTGCGGGGTGCTTCCCTTCCGTGTGATCTCCGTGCCAAGTTCGCACGAGCACAACGGCTGGGTGATTCCTCCTTCCTGGGATGTGGAAGAGGCCAGGATCATCAAAGACGGCCGCACGGTTTATGACGGCGCCGCCCACCCGCTCGGAGTCATCGGCCTCTCGAAGAGCTTTACGGGCACAGTAAGTCTGGAGGAACTTCGGCAGCACCTCCATTACGACCACCGCGACGATCACTCGATTCCCTTCCATTACCGGCAGCAATTCCGAAGCTGGAGCCGGGATTGGGGATTCTGCCTGCCGAAGCGAGTCTTCGACCAGCTCGTTCCCGGCGACTATGAAGTCGTAATCCGCACCGCGGAAGCTCCCGGCGCAATGAAAATTCTCGAGTACAAGCACCAGGGAACGCTCGACTTCGCCATCGTCCTCGGCGGCAACCTGGATCATGCCGGTGCAGCCAACGATGGAGTGGCCGGCTGCGTGGTGGGTCTGGAGGTCCTGCGCCGCCTGCAAGGCCGAAAAACGAAGTTCACCTATTCGCTTGTCCTCTCGCCGGGTATCATCGGGTCGGAACTTTACCTCGCCGGGCTGAGCGAGCCCGAACGCAGCCGGATACTGGAAGGAATCTTTCTGGAAATGCTGGGATCTGCCACACCACTTGCGGTTCAGGAGTCCCGGCGGAGCATCGTGAGCACCTCGCACGCCTTGAAGGCAAGCCTCGACCAACTGGGCCTGCCCTACCGCACCGGCCCCTTCGAAAGCATCATCGTCAACGACGAATATGTTTGGGAAAACTACGGAATCCCGATGCTTTCCTTCTCGCGGTTTCCCTATCCGGAGTATCATTCCAGCCACGACAGCGCCGAGATCATCAAGCAGGCCTCGCTTGATGAAGCCGTCGACGCCCTGATGGGCATGGTGGACCGGCTGGAAGCGTCGCCCATGATCGTAAAGAAATTTGAGGGCAATATCTGCTTGTCGAATCCCCGGTACGACCTCTACGTCGACTACGGACAGATTGCCCTGGGGGACGCGATGTCCGACCAGCGACGACGGATGCGGTGCTTGATGGACTTTGTGCCCGCTTTGGACCGCCCGGTCAGTGTCAAGGCCGTCGCCGACCACGCCGGCCTGCCGGAAGAAGAGACCCTAACGTACCTTAAGCGATGGGAAGCCAAAGGACTGATTGACCTGCTTTGAATGCCAGTGCCCGTGGAATTTGCTTGGGTATTTCTACTCCCGCACCTTCGAGGCACTTGCGACCCTGGAGAAAGTTGAGTTCAAGATAACAACATGAATATTCTAGTGACAGGCGGCGCGGGCTATGTTGGTTCAACCCTCGTGCCAGTACTTCTAGCCGATGGGCACCACGTCCGGGTGCTTGATACCCTTCTGCATGGCGGCGATTCCCTGCTCGGCGTTTGGTCCCACCCCAGCTTTGAATTCGTTCGTGATGACATTCGTGACCGGGCGAAGGTGCAATCCGCCTTGTCCGGGATTGATGCAGTCGTCCATCTTGCCGCCGTGGTCGGCGATCCCGCGTGCTCCCGCCAGCCCGATCTGGCGCACGCCGTCAATCTTGACGCCGCGCTCGCCCTCATCGAGGAAAGTCAGCGGGCAGGAGTCAGCCGCTTTCTCTTCGCCTCCACGTGCAGTAATTATGGAAAAATGCAAGACGCCGATAAATACGTCGATGAGGAAACGGAATTGCGCCCCGTGTCCCTCTACGCCGAGACGAAAGTAGCGGTGGAAAAGGCATTGTTACAGAGTGGACACAATGGGAAATGGTGCCCCACTCCTTTGCGGTTTGCGACTATCTTTGGCGTGTCGCCCCGCATGCGATTCGATTTGACCGTGAACGAATTCACCATGGAGATGCTGACCAAGAAACACCTCCAAGTGTTTGGTGAGCAGTTTTGGCGGCCTTACATCCACGTGCGAGATGCCGCTCGGGCGATTCACCTCGTTCTCAGCTCGCCGGCAGCGAAAGTAGCGGGCAGTGTGTTTAACGTCGGCGCGACCGATCAAAACTTCCAAAAGCAGCAACTCGTCGAGATGATCCGCCCGTATGAACCCGATGCCGTCGTCGAGTTCGTGCACAGGAACGAAGACCCCCGGGACTACCGCGTTTCGTTCACCCGCATCACCGGCCAACTCGGCTTCAAAATCACCCGTACCGTCGCCCAGGGTATCGAGGAAGTGGCGAATCTTGTACGCAGCAAGATTATCGGCAACTTTGCCGAGGGGAGATATCGCAATTGAACCCGACAGAAAAACTGGCTCCAGGAGCGCCGCCGCCTGCGGACTTCGTTCCCTTGATCGTCCCGGAAATTCGCGGCAATGAGTGGAAGTATGTGAAGGAATGCCTCGATACGAACTGGGTCTCGTCCGTGGGCAGTTACGTCGACCGGTTTGAGAAGATGGCGGCAGCGCAGGCGGGCACAGAATATGCCGTCGCCACGGTCAATGGCACCGCAGCCTTGCATATTGTCCTGCTGCTGGCGGGTGTGCAAGCGGACGACGAGGTGGTCGTCTCCTCGCTCACTTTCATCGCCCCGGCCAATGCCATCCGTTATGTTGGCGCTTGGCCGGTCTTCATCGATGCCGAGCCCAGGTACTGGCAGATCGATCCTGCTGAGGTAGTCAAGTTTCTCGAAACAGGCTGCCGTTGGGATGGTCAGGAGTTGCGCAACCGGAGAACCGGCCGGCGCGTGAAGGCTATCCTGCCGGTCCACATTCTCGGCCACCCTGCCGACCTGGACCCAATCCTGGCGGTTGCGGCCAAATACTCGTTGCCCGTCATCGAGGACGCCACCGAGGGCTTGGGCGCGCGATATCGTGGAAAGAGGCTGGGTGGCATCGGGCACGCCGGCTGCCTGAGCTTCAATGGGAACAAGATCATCACCACCGGCGGCGGCGGTATGCTCGTCACCAATAATGCGGAGTGGGCCGCGCGCGCCAAATACCTCACCACGCAGGCAAAAGACGATCCGATCGAATATGTGCACAACGCAGTAGGCTATAACTACCGCCTGACGAATTTGCTGGCGGCGATGGGCTGCGCGCAGATGGAACAGCTCGACGAATTTGTCGAAGCGAAACGACGGATCGCCAAGCGCTACCAAGACGAACTGACACCTCTGCGGGGGATTTGCCTACCGGAAGAAGCGGATTGGGCGCAGAGCACGTATTGGATGTACACCGTGTTGATCAACGAAAAAGAGTCGCGCCTCAACTCACGAGAACTTCTCCGCGAACTAGCCGCGCGGAAAATCCAGACGCGTCCGCTATGGCAACCCATGCACCGTTCGCCCGCTCACGATTCTTCCGGCAATGCTGCTTGCCCGAATTCTGATGCGATCCATGGCCAGGCTATCAGCTTGCCGTGCTCCGTGGGACTATCTCCCGCCGCGCAGGCCTACGTTATCGAGACTATCGCAAGCCTTCTCGGCAAACAGAGCATTCCGGCAAAGGCGAGTTGATTCCTGGCCATGGACATCCATGATCTGTTTCAATCGCCAGGGAGCCGGATTGCGGCGTTCGCAGAGATGCAACTCCATCTTTATCGCCACGACGTCCGGCTGCAGGATTATTTCGAGCCACTTCAGTTAGACACCTTGACCACCGCCCGAGCGCGGTCCGGCGATCGACGCGCTTTCAATCGGCCCCTCACATGGGCTGTCCGGGCTGCGGACAAAATTGGACGTCGCCGCTCACGCCGCAAGATCAAGACGGATGTGCTCTTTTGCCCAAACCAAGATTTGCGCCGGCAAACCGAACAGCGTTTTTTCAGCCGGACTCTTCTCGGGCTTGCTGGCACGGGTGCCAAGGTGCTTTGCTTACTGCCGGCCGACGCGTCAGGCCGTGAGGAAGCAGACGCTCAATTGGCGGCGGCGGGACGTAGCGGCCAAGTTGAGTTCGTTGATCCGGCTTCCCATTTGAACGCGATGGACGAGCGCCTGCATTCGATGGTCGCCCGAATCCGTGGGCAAGCAGCTTTTGAGGAGACGGTCCGGGTCCTCGAACCGCATGGACTAAACCCCGGCCAGGAAGTGAGAGCCGGCTTCGAGCGCATTGCTTTCTACGTTGAGGCATGGGAGCGCTTGGAGCCCTGGGTGGAATTTGACGCCGTGGTCGCCCGTTGTCACTGGCTTCCGCTTTGTAGTCCCGTCTGCCGTACGGCGCGGCAGCGAGGCAAACCGGTCATCACTTTTCAACAGGGAGTAATTGGCCATACCTTGGACGTCCCGGTTACGGCTTCAAAATATGTTGCCTTCGGCCAGCCGTCCGCATCTTTCCTGGCGCGAATGAATAGTAGATTCTTTCAAGCGGCAGAATTGCGCCAACCGCCGGTGGAATACGTCGAAGGCGGCTGCCTTGTGGATAAAGTGATTCCTTTGCCCGATCAATTTGCCCATCAGACACTGCTGCTGGTAGACGTCCCCCCAGCGCCGGGTGACTTCTACGGGATTGAAAGCCAGGGCCAAGCGCTGATGGAACTGGCCGAGAGACTTTTGACCGCGGAACTGCCGCTGCGCCGCGTCGTGATCCGGCCGCATCCGTTTTGGAGCAACCTGGATTTAGAATCCTGCAAGCGCCTCGTTCGGCAGCACCCTGACCGCTGCGAGCTGTCACATCCGTCGTGGTCGCTAGAGGATGACCTGCGCCGGTCGTCCATCGTCGCTGGCATCCTCAGCGGCGTACTGACCGTTGCTGCCGCTTGCGGCTTGCCGGCCATTTTCCTCGAGACCGAGCACGGCTACACCACGGGCGACTTGGCATGCTTTTCCCCCCGTCAAACTTTGCTGCCCGACGCCGCATTTTGCGAAATCAGGAAAATCCTGACCGATCGGCAGGCTTACGCCGAGGCGCAAACTGAGGCCCTAAAGAATGCGCGTGAATACTACGCCGACAGCACAGATGTGAAACTTGATGGTACGTTTTTTGAACGCCTTCTTCGCGATAAGCCTGTAAGCAGCACACCAAGAGCATAACCGGAATTGAAATTCACTTTCATCAGTACGATGTGGAGCTCGCCGTGGGGTGGAAGCGAAGAGCTCTGGAGTCAGGCCGCATCTCGGCTCAAGCAGGCGGGGCACGATGTGCAAGCATCGGTCGAGTTCCGGCCGCAGCCTCCGGACAAGGTCACTGAACTAGCGAAGCAGGGCGTAAGGATCGAAACCCACTTCACTCGAGTCGGAGACGCGCGGCGCCTTTGGAACAGGCTTTTGCTCAAAAGCCTGAGAAGCCGCAGACGGTTAAAGCGGTTCAAGCCCGACCTCGTCATCATTTCCCAAGGAGAGAATAAAGGGGGATTTCATTGGGCCAAAACCTGCCGGGAGGCGGGGATACCTTACGCGATTATCATCCAGTGCAACAACGAGTACGCCTGGTTCGAGGAACATGTCGACGCTGACGCGGTGGCGAGTTACACCGCCGCGCGCAGGGTTTTCTGCGTTTCCCGCCGCAATCTCGATCTACTCCGCATGCAGGTAGGTGAGCCGCTGCTCAACGGTGAAGTGGCGTGGAATCCCTACAACGTCTCAACTGAGCGCGCTCCGGCTTGGCCGGACGAAAGTGGAGGATGGCGGTTGGCGTGCGTGGCCAGATTGGATCTGGCGGCCAAAGGGCAGGATTTGTTGCTGCAAACCCTGGCACGCCCGGAATGGCGGGACCGCCCCGTTGAGCTGAATTTGTTTGGAGCCGGCCCCCATGAACCGGCGCTGCGGCACTTGGCCGGGATGCTCCAGGTCAATAACGTGCACTTTCGCGGTCACGTGAACGATATCCGGGCGATTTGGGAGCATAACCATCTGCTGGCTCTTCCCTCACGATATGAAGGGCTGCCTCTCGCCTTGGTCGAGGCGATGTGGTGCGGGCGACCGGCGGTGGTGACGGATGTGGGAGGCAACGCGGAGTTATGCGGGGATAATGAAACAGGGTTTGTCGCGCCAGAGGCCAACTTGCAGTCCTTCACCCAGACCTTGGAGCGGGCTTGGGAGCAGCGCCAGGAATGGCCGCGCCTGGGCCAGGCAGCGCGAGCCCGGGTTGAAAATCAGATGCCGAAAGATCCGATTGCATTGTTCTGCGAACGACTCCAAGCCTTAATCGATGCAAAGTCCGGACAGGCGTCTGCCAACTAATTCATGCCTGTGGGTCGATGCGAATCCACTTGAACCTGTTTCCAACCGACCGCAGCATAATCTGGACAGATGAGAATCGTCTTTATCAGTACGATGCATGGCTTCCCATGGGGTGGAAGCGAGGAACTCTGGAGCCAAGCCGCGATTCAACTCAAGCGGGAGGGGCACGATGTGCTGGCATCGGTCGAGTTTTGGCCGCGGCTATCGGACAAGGTCACCGCGCTGTCGAAGCAGGGTATCAGGCTCGAAATTCACTTTTCGGAACAAGCCGGGGGGGGCCGGCGCTTCTGGAACAACCTCACGCGCAGAAGCCAGAGAAGCTATGACCGCTTGAAGAGATTCAAACCCGACTTGGTCGTCATTTCACAGGGATACAATTCGGGCGGATTTGGTTGGGCTAAGGTCTGCCGGGAGGCGGCTACACCATACGTGATGATCGTCCACTGCAACAGCGAGCGTTGGTGGTTCGGGGAAGAGGTTGGAAAAGCGTTTGTTGAAGCGGTGGCGAGTTACACCGCCGCACGCAGGGTTTTCTGCGTCTCCCGCCACAATCTCGATCTGCTCCGCCTTCAGGTGGGCGAGCCGCTGCTCAACGGCGAAGTGGCGTGGAATCCCTACAACGTTTCGTCCGAGCGCGCTCCCGTCTGGCCGGATGAAAGTGGAGGATGGCGGCTGGCGTGCGTGGCTCGAATGGATCTGGCGGCCAAAGGGCAGGATTTGCTGCTGCAAACCCTGGCACGCCCGGAATGGCGGGACCGCCCCGTTGAACTGAATCTGTATGGAGCTGGCGCCCACGAACCGGCCTTGCGCCGGCTGGCCGGGATGCTTCAGGTCAATAACGTGCACTTTCGCGGTCACGTGAACAATATCCGGGCGATCTGGGAGCAAAACCACCTGTTGGTCCTCCCGTCACGCTACGAAGGCCTACCTCTCGCCTTGGTCGAGGCGATGTGGTGCGGGCGGCCCGCGGTGGTGACGGATGTAGGAGGGAACGCGGAGTTATGCGGGGATAATGAAACAGGGTTTGTCGCACCGGCGGCCAACTTGTCGTCCTTCACCCAAACTTTGGAGCGGGCTTGGGAGCAACGCACGGAATGGCCGCGCCTAGGCCAGGCAGCGCGAACCCGGATTGAAAACCAGATGCCGAAAGATCCGGTGGGATTGTTCTGCAAACGATTGATAGCCCTCACCGACGAAAAGTCCGAACAGGTGTCTGCCGCCTAGTTCGTGCTTTCGGGTCGATAAGAATCCATCGCGGCTTGTCCTCGCGACAATCGCCGTTGACGCCAGGTCAGACATCAGATTCTTGTAAGAACATGAAGATCACCATCATTTTATGTACGCATAACCGCTGCGAAATCTTGGCGAAAGCATTGGAGAGCGCTGCTGCCCTCAGGCTTCCCCCGTCGGTCGAATGGGAAGTCCTGGTGGTGAACAACAATTCAAGCGATCGGACCCGAGAGGTAGTCGAGAACTTTTGCCACCGGGACCCCGTCCATTTCCGTTACTTGTTTGAACCCCAACAAGGGAAATCGTACGCCCTCAATGCCGGGATTCGAGAAGCTCAAGGCGATGTGCTGGCCTTTATGGATGACGACGTGACCGTTGAGCCAACATGGCTGATAAATCTGACGACGCCTTTGCTAAGCGGCGAATGGGCGGGCTCGGGAGGTCGGATTCTGCCGGAGCGGAGCTTCGTCCCTCCCCCCTGGCTCCCACGCGAGGGGCGGTATTCGTTGGCCCCACTGGTCATGTTCGACTGCGGTCCCGACGCCGGCGAGCTCTCCGAGCCACCGTTCGGCACCAACATGGCTTTCCGCAAGGAAATGTTTGAAAAGTACGGCGGATTTAGAACGGATTTGGGCCCTCGCCCCGGCGCCGAGATTCGAAGCGAGGACACCGAGTTTGGCCGTCGATTGCTCACGGCAGGCGAGCGGTTGCGCTACGAACCCTCTGCCGTGGTCTATCATTCAGTTTCGCAGAACCGGCTCCACAAAAAGTATTTCCTGGCGTGGTGGTTCGACAAAGCCCGGGCTGATATTCGCGAGTTTCCGACTCCACCCGGCGCCAAGTGGTGTATCGCCGGGATTCCGCTGTACTGGTTTCGCCGGCTTGCGGTATGGACGCTGCGATGGATGGTCGCCATTAAGCCCCACCGGCGGTTCTCGAACAAGGTAAAGGTCTGGAGCGTGCTTGGGTCGATGCTTGAATACCATAACTCCCGCGGCCAAGCGCTTGGGGGTAGTGGCGGAGTTTAAACACGCGTCAGATTTTTCTTGACAAGGCTAAAATATTGAGCTACAATTGTAGGCTGTGTGTGGAAGCTGGCTCCTCGGGAACCCGTTGCGAGCCAGAGGCAAGCTTGATAGTCAACAACGAGGCAGGCCGACAAACTGTACCAATGGCGAGATGACACTATGTCCATCGGCTGAGAGGACCCGCAATCCTGATAACTTATTGATAATAAAGGGTCTTAAAACCAATTTTTCTCCTCCCAATCCTGACAACATCCTGAAAAGAAATCCACTTACGATGAATCCCAAAAAGCGGATACTGGGGTGCAAAATGCCCGACATAGGGGACGCCAAATTGTTGCTGTCAGACGCCAGAAAAGTCCCGTAATTGGCGAGAAATTCAGGTCATTCAGAAGCGGCCGAAGTAACCTAGTCGCCCATCGTGGTAATCCCAAGCCGGCGAAGGGGAATGGCGAGCAGCACATTCAAGCCGCAGACCGTGCGCGGCAATTTTCCATGCAGTAAGACCTCGGATCGTAAGAGACGCAGGTAGCACGTGGACCTGATCCGAGGCGGGGGAATACTATGTCCAGGGGCAAAGAAGGAATACCAGAGGGTTGGCTTGTCCTTGTAGCCGACTCTTTAAAGCAACTTGACGTTGGCATCCAGGCCGCGTTCCTGCAAAAGTTTCTTCAGAGCCTCGTGGGCCGGGAAGTCTCGGAAGAAGAGAGCATCAACCATTGGCAAGGGATATTGGCTCGTCAAAGTCACCTGATTGAGAAACTTGGTCGCGAGGTGAGACTCGGGACCGCGGTGGTGGACTACTTTGAGGAGCTCAACCTCTTGCGGACCCCCGTTCTATTGGAGTACGAGGACCTCAGGAGACTGCGTCACAATGCAGCGACAGATCCACTAACGGGTCTGAACAATCGCCGCATGTTTGAGGAATATCTGGATCAAGAGATCGACCGTTCAACTCGCTATAAATCTACGTTTGCCCTCCTCACATTTGACCTGCGGAAATTCAAAAGCGTCAATGACTCTTACGGGCATGCCGCAGGAGACGCAATCTTGCGCAGCGTCGCCCGTGCGAGCCTTGCGACCATTCGCGGGTCTGACATTCCTTGCCGGATCGGCGGGGACGAGTTTGCGATTCTTCTTCCCCAAGGCGAACGACTTGGCACCGAGGTGCTGGCGGAACGAATATCGCGGAAATTCGAAGAGTACGCCCGTTCTCTCACACCCGGCGTGCCAGTCGGGATTGATTATGGAATCGCCGTCTTTCCTGAAGATGGAAAAGACGCGGCCAGACTATGCGAGGCTGCTGACCGCAGGCTCTATGCCGGTAAACAAAAGGCACATGACCTGTCACCAAAGCATATCGTCGCACCCCCCGCAACTTCGCCCCGAATCGAAATACCAACCCGCTCCCTCCAGGTTGAACAAGGTATCCAATACAATCATCCTTTTCTCCATCCGCCTGCTTCTGCTGTTGCCGCGAGGACTGAAGGGAGGGATCAGATTTCTCAGAACCACCCCGATAGCAGGAGATTTGAACGGGTCCGGCTGGAGGGAACACCTGCCCTGGGCATTGTGCACGCAGAGGGGATAAGCAGCACCGTCGAGGTTTTGGACGCAAGCCTCGGAGGTGTCTGTCTTTTGGTCGACCAAGCAGATTTGCCCGAGACTTTCAAGGCCCTCCTGCAGGCGCCCCTGATTCCAGGAGGCGAATTAACTTTACTTCGCATTTACTCGCTTGCCCTTCCCGAGGGAAAGCGCCGGGTTGGTTGCGCGCTCATCTCCGTCTCGGACCTGTGCTTGGCATGAATATTAGGGCTGAACGCGGGTGGGCATTGCAACCGTGTTAGATGCCAATCCTGTGGTGTAAGATGGGCGATGGGCCATTTCTCCTAAAGCAAGGAACTGAATCCGCATGAGCGCAAGCGGGAATGATCTGTTTTCTTTGTCCCATAAGACAATCTTGATTACGGGAGGCACCCGCGGAATCGGCCAGGCCATTTCACTCCGCTTCGCGCGGGCTGGCGCCACGGTCATCGCGAATTATCTCCGCGATGAAAAGGCTGCCGAACACTTGAAAGCCATCGCTATGGAGGAGGGTTTGACCCTAGCGCTGTGCCGTGCGGATCTGACCAACCAAAGAGGCCTGGAGCAGGTTGAGCGCTCGCTACAAGAACAAGGATCATCTCTTTCTGGGTTGGTCCATTGTGCTGCCACGGGGGTCCACCACCCCATAGAAGAGCTCACTGAGCGCCAATTCGACTGGACTTTTGACCTGAATGTCCGCGCCTTTTTCAAGCTGATCAAGCTGCTCATGCCGCGCTTTTCCAAAGGTTCGAGCATTGTGGCGGTTAGTTCCTGGGGAGCCTTGCGTGCCCTCCCGTGCTATTCCCTGGTTGGCTCGTCCAAGGGCGCATTGGAGGCGCTGGCCCGCCATCTCGCCGTAGAACTGGCGCCGCGCGGCATCCGCGTCAACATTCTAACCGCCGGGGCAGTGCTCACCGATGCCTGGAAAGCGGTGCCGAATAGCGAAGCGCGCATCGCCGAGACCATTCGTCGCACCCCGGCCGGGCGTCTGGCCACGGTCGAGGAAGTTGCCTATGGGGCGCAATTCCTTTGCTCCGATGCGGCCGCAGCGATCATCGGCCATACCCTGGTCCTTGATAATGGCATGGGGATCATGGCCTGATTTTGTGAACCGCGAGACTCTGCTATTATTAAACAAGCTCGACCAAGAGCCGAGTCGATTATCCGTAACCTCTAGTAGCAAATAGTGTAAGCAGGCGACCGCTCTGTCATCACATGGGAGCGATCATACAAGACTACCGTTAAACCGATATACGAAAGGGGCAAATGAGCGAGACGGATTATGTTTTAAGCAAAGTCCGGGAGGCCTTCCACGTAACCTTTGGAATCAACCCGGAATTGGTGTCGATGGAGACCCAAGCAAGTGACATCCCTGGCTGGGATTCAGTGGGGCACTTATCTCTCGCCAGTAGTTTGGAACAGGCCTTCGGAATCAGCCTGGACGTGGATGATTTGATGGAAATGGAAAGTGTTCGCGAGATCGTGAGCATCATTGCGACGAAGCTTTCCAAGAAAGTATAACGTGACAGCCACCGCCGAATGGAATTTTGCCGGGCGATTGGTAGACCGCCTGGGGCCGTGTTCATGCCTAATTGATGCCGCCACGGGGCGCACGATTTGCCCAGGCGATATGCCAAGGCTCATTGCGGCGTATGGCGCCTCCCTAATATCCGCGGGCTTGAGGGAGGGTGATCGGGTGTTAATCGGCTGTTCTCTGACTCCCGCGAGCGCCCTAGTTTATTTGGGAGCCATTTACGCGGGCCTCGTGGCGGTGCCCGTGGAAGATCGCGCGGTGAGAGCCTCCGCGGCGATGCTGCTGGAGGCAACGGCCGCCAAAGCCGTTTGGACCGAGGCTCGTCTTCGAGGGGGAGGAACGCCAAAGGGATCCATCCTGTACCTGCAAGGTGACTTGACCAAGGGGCTCCCTGAGACTATGGCACCGGCTGCTCGCATCGCCTCGGATCTGGCGGCGTTGATGGCCACGTCCGGCTCCACCGGCGCACCTCGATTCGTCATGGTCAGCCATGGGAACCTGATCGCCAATACTGAAGCGATTATACGAAGTCAAGGTCTGTCCCACGATGAGCGAGCGATGCTCATCCTCCCCCTGAGCTATTGTTTTGGTGCGAGTGTCTTACACACTCACCTCTACCAGGGCGGAGGGGTGGTGTTCGACCGCCGCTTCATGTTTCCGGACGCGGTGCTACATGCCATTAACAAATATGCATGCACCACTTTCGCCGGGGTCCCCACCGCCTATAACGTCCTCCTGCGCCGATCGAATATCAGCTCGATCAAGGTGCCCAGCATACGGCGATTCCTACAAGCGGGCGGCCCGCTGGCCCCACAACGTATTGCCGAGTTGCGAGCCGCTGTTCCGGAGCCAAAAGTCTACGTGATGTACGGTCAAACGGAGGCGACCGCCCGAATTTCCTGTCTTGAACCCGAGCGTTTGGACGAGAAACTGGGAAGTGCGGGCCGCCCCTTGGACAATGTAGCCGTGCGCATCGTCGATGAAGACGGGAAGACCCTGCCTCCCGGGGAAATGGGTGAAATCTGGGCCAAAGGCCCGTCCATCACCATGGGATATCTCAATGAACCGGAAGAGAGCCTTCGCGTCTTCAACCATGGCTGGCTGCGAACCCGCGACCTGGGTCATTTGGACGCCGATGGATATATCTGGATTGATGGGCGCAAGGGTGCGTTTCTCAAGATGCGCGGAGTGCGTGTAAGCTTTGCCGAGATCGAAGGGAGGGTAGCGGCGGTGCCCGGCGTTTACGAATGTGCCGCTGCCGCCGTGCCGCACCCAGAGGCGGGTGAGGCGCTGGCTTTGTACATCGTGCCGGACAATGGAGCCGGCGACGTTATCGATCAGGTCCGCCGCAGCCTACCGGTATACTGGACATGCGAATCGATACAAATGGTTTCGGAAATACCCAAGACAGTACATGGCAAGATCTCACGAACTTCCCTTTCGCCCGACGGAAATGGAACCCATGAGTGATATTGGGCGGAGGATCGACCAATTGCTGGCCATTCCGCCTTATTCCCTGCCCCCGGAAGAGCAACAAGCGGCGCTCCTGGGACTGCTGAAGGATGAACTGGATTACGCGTGCCATAGAAACTCTGGGTACCGAAGTTATATTCAGCACTGGCCCGTCAGCACGCAATCGGCACAGAGAATTGCTGACCTGCCATTTTTGCCGGTGGGACTCCTGAAGGCACAACCTCCTTTGTCCCTGGCAGACCCGCGCGAAATCAAGAGAATCCTGGCATCAAGCTCCACGACCGGGCAAACGCCGAGCAGGATTGCTCTGGATTCGCCCACAGCCAGGCGCATGACCAAAGGGGTCGTCGCCATCACTCAAGACTTTATCGGTTCGACCCGCCGGCCTTATCTGGTCGTCGACCTACCCAGTTCCACGGAAGCGGATCCGGAACTGGGAGCCCGGGGGGTGGCCATACGTGGACTCCAGCCATTTGCCAGCGAAATGACTTATTGCCTGAAACCGGACCACGATGGAGATTTGACGCTCGACCGGGACAAGCTCCGCCACTTTGCCGAAGGGCAAGGCCCGTCTCCGGTGCTGGTTTATGGTTTCACCTACATTCTTTGGAAGTACCTGGTAAAACCGTTGCTTGCAGAGAACATCAGCCTCGGGATGCCCGGCGTTCAGATCCTACATAGCGGCGGCTGGAAACTCCTACAGCAGGAAGCCGTTGACAAGAAATCGTTCAACGAGGGCCTGGCTCGCGTTTTCGGGTGTTCCACGGATCGCGTGATCGATTTCTACGGCATGGTGGAGAACGTAGGGGTTATTTATCCTGATTGCCCTGAGGGAAACAAGCACGTTCCGGCTTTTGCCGACGTTCTCGTACGCGATCCGCTGACGCTCCAGCAAGTTAGCGAGGGCGAGCGGGGAATCGTTCAGGTATGCAGCGTGCTTCCAACAAGCTTTCCGGGACACCTTCTTCTGACGGAAGACATCGCCGAGGTCGTGGCTTACGACGGGTGTCGTTGCGGCAGACGGGGAACCTGTTTCCGGTTTGTGGGGCGGGTGCCGAAGGCCGAACTGCGCGGCTGCGGGAATATCGAACGGAAGAAACAACAGCCAACTAAGTCTCGGACACCGTCATGAGTGAGATCATCCGTGCAATTGGCTCACCCGGCGAGATCGCCGCCCTGGCGGCGGAGCTTCGTGAGACTCTGGGTGGGGCCGAGATATGCGCGAGTGCGATTCTGGACGGTTTCGAGGCCTGGGCTGCGGCTCTGGCGGAGCCGGAAGCGGCCAACATACCCGGGGTTCAATTCCTACGGATGTGGTTAAGGCGTGGGACCCTGGAACCCATCCTCGCCCGAGAACTTGGGGGCAATGCGCTTTGCGGGGGCTGGATGGAGGACGGCCGTGCCCGCCTGAAAGCCTACCCCTTGGGCGTCGTCGGTCACTGGCCCGCTGGAAATATCGAGATCCAGCCGGTGCTCTCCATGACCTGCGCAATGTTGGGAGGCAACGCTTCGTTTGTCCGCGTGCCCGAACGACTCAGCGAACCCACGCGACTTATCATGGAGAAAATGGAAAAGATTGACTCCACGCGCGGTTTGACGGGGCGGGTCCGCATGCTCGTCTTCGATCATGCCCGGCGGGACTTGCAGGAAGCGATGGCTCGTTCCGTAGATGGGGCAATGATATGGGGGGGCGAGGAAGCGGTCTTAGAGGTACGGAGCCTGCCGTTTCCGCATTGGGGAAGGCTGGCCGTCTTCGGGCCAAGAATCTCCATCGCGGCGATGGATGCAGATTCCTGGTCCAACACCCAGGAGCGGGATTCCTGGTGCAAGCGTATCGCGCGAGACGTTTGGCAATTCGATCAGCAAGCATGTTCATCCCCTCAAGCTCTCTTCCTGGAAAAGAAGCCCGGCCATTCAGCCTGGGAGTTCGTGCAATCACTTCGAAAAGCATTTGAATCAGAGAACCGGCTCCACCCGCGAGAAGAGATCCATGCTGCCTTGACGACAGCAATATGCCAGGCGCGCGCCTCCTGGTTATTGGACAATGTCGCGAAGCGTGCAATCTTCCCGCCGGGTCCGGACTGGACGATTCTTTTGGGAAGCGGGTCAGAAATTCCCCAGCCTACCCAGGGTAAAACGCTGACCGTTCTGGAGGTCGACGACCTGCTGGACCCCATTGAAAAACTCGACGGAAATGTACAAACCCTCGGGCTGGCCATGGCGGATGCGGCGGCAGAGGCAAAGCTCGCTTCTGTGGCGGCGAGAAAAGGTGTGGATAGAATCGTAAAGCTCGGGCGCATGCACGTCTTTATTCCGCCCTGGGATGGCGTTGACCTAATCCGGCCCATGGTCCGAATGGTCCGTCATGCTTGTTCAACAGGTTGAATGCACCCCGAAGGAATCCCTAAACTATGATAGATGCCAAGGCGTTTCTAAGAAGCCTGGAAGCAAACGCCAAGATGTTTGCTCCCTCTGCCCGTGCCACGTTTGAGGCAAATGAAGCTCTCTGTTCCTGGATGTTGAACCCACTCGCGCGCTGGGCGGAAGCGGCCTACGGCGACAGCGCCTTTGCGGATGCCGCGAAGGGATACGCCAAGTATTGTCTGGGCGTGTGGAAGTCCCAACAACTCTATGAAAAGACCGGCCGGTATACACCTGAGAAGATGCCAGAGCTCATCGCGGAGGTTTATGAAGACGAAGGCTACATGGTTCCCTACATGTGGGCCGCGATTTTGATTTACCCATTCTGGCCCTCCATGATCAACCACATCGCGTTATATCGGGATGATTTTCTGAAATCGGTGCCGCCTGGAGGTAAGGTCCTGGAGTTAGCCTCCGGTCATGGAGTTCTGAGTCTGCTCGCGGCCGAAACAAGGCCCGACCTCCAGTTGCAGGGCTTCGACATCAGTCCGCCGGCGGTGGCGGTGGCAAATCGGCTGCTGGATGTTTCCGGTCATGGTCACCACGTTACCTTTGAGGTCAAGGATGCCCTTAATCTAAAGCTGACGGAGAACCGCGGAGCATATCAGGGAATTATTGCCGCCATGCTGGCAGAACATTTGCAGAACCCGCGCCCCTTGTTTGCAGTACTGGCACATCACCTCGCTGACGACGGACTCGTCTTTCTTAGCACCGCCCTGGAGTCAGCCCAGCGTGATCACACTTTCGAGTTTCACAACGAAAGTGAACCCGTAAAGATGGCCGAAGAAGTCGGGCTCCGGGTAACGCGTCTAATCTGTGATGCGGGCGCCCCTGCTCCCGGCGGCCGTTTTCTCCCGCGCGCATTAGGCATGGTGCTGCGCCGGCGGTGAGAAATATCGTTGATTTGGAATATGAATCAATTCCCCGCCCTGTGAATGGCGGTCAATCCCGCTTTCCAAACGATCATTTATGACCATGACCTTTGAAGAAATAAAGTTACATCTAAAGCAGCGATTCCCGTTCATTATGGTAGACAGAGTCTTGGAGTTGGAACCCGGGATACGCATCAAAACCCTCAAGAACGTCGCAGGCAATGAGATTCAGTTCCTTGGCCACTTCCCTGGTTTTGCCATAATGCCGGGGACTTCTATCATTGAAGCCCTTGGGCAAAGCGCTTCCATCCTGTTTAGCCACACCACGGGCAAAGGCATGGACCCAAAGGAGTTCATGGCACTGGCCGCCGTAAACGACATGCGGTTCCTGGTGCCGGTTTTACCGGGTCATACTTTGATTATGGATGTAAGAATCGTCAAGATGACGGAAGAAGCAGCCTTAGTTGAAGGAGTCGCCCGCGTGGAGGATACCATCGTGACGCGGGGCAAGCTGAGCTTTGCCCGAATGACGGTGTGAAGATCAGCAACTACGTACGGGATCTATTATTGAACTTCGCCCAGGTGTCAAATGAGGAATATAGAAATTGTCGCCTACACCCAACAAGACCTGAAGCGACTTCTGGCGGATGAGCAATTTTGGGCGCAACCACAGCTACCGATCACAAAACGCCGCGCCATTTCTTCCCTTTCAAATCCACGGGCCGTCGACAGCGACACTGTCCTGATTACGGCACTCAGCAAAGGCCAATTGATAGCTTATATTGGCATTTTACCAGACGTGCTGAGGAGTAATGACCAACAGACGATGAGGTTTGGATGGACGACGACATGGTGGGTTGAAACGGAAAGTACCAATAAGCTTTCGGCGGCCATGGTCATGTTCGCCGCGCTGAAGAAATACCCTAAGAGAATAGCGGGCTCCAATCCCTCGAAGGAGGCGGAGCGCGCCTGGGTTGCCACCAAACTATTCCGGGAGTGTGCCAGATTTGATCGGTCATACTTCATTATGGCTCCGCCGCCTTCATTGCGTTTCTTCAGTCCGCCCATCAGGTGGACTATCGGCGCCAAGAACCGGATGATTTTTGACCGGAAGCTCGGGAAACACGGCCTGGAGATTCGAACAGTCGGTGCGTTCGATGAGCCTTTTGAGTCATTTGTCAACACTCGAGCCATTAGAGATCCGCTTGCACGAGATACCGCATACTGGAACTGGGTTCTAAACTTCCCTTGGATGTCGACGAGCCCGGAGGACGAAGCAGCGCAAAAGAGTTATGCGTTCTCCGTGTTTGCCAAAGACTTCCGGCAAATTCCGCTGCTCGTATTCCGACATGGCGCGGTCATAGCGTTCCTGGTCATGACGCTCCGCGAGGGCCGCTTAACTCTGAAGTATGCCGATTATGATCTCTGCGACACGGCCGACGTTGCTACGGCCTTGCAGGTCGCTGTTGCAGATATCAATCCATGGCTATTTATCTGTCCGGATTCTGAGCTCAGCGCGATGCTCAAAAGGCTTTTTCCGTTCTATCTCGCGAGACACAGCAAGAGTTCGGCAATATACGCGGTGAATGGGCTTCCGCTCTCGGTAGGGTGGCACCCCCACTGGGGCAGTGGGGACAAAATCTTCACGTAACGGAGCCTTCCCCCGTGGGGAGCAGGCGTGAAGCCCGGCTGCGGACAATCGTTGATCAGTGTCGATAGCATGCCCGGAGTACTTGGAATGAATTCTTGCGCTGATTGCCTTCTGCGGCCTCCATCACTTGTGCTACGAAGCGAACGAATTGGAGGAGCGATGCGTTATCCGATCCATCGGAAAGTGATCGTTAAATCGCCTCTTCCGGCAGTCGCATTCGAAAGACGGCGAATTACTAGAAGGCATTGCACGGCCGTCCTTAAGGCCGTTTCTTCATCGGTCGCGGGGAGTTAAAATCAGCGGCAAGGTAATTATCGGCGATGACGTTTACCTTGAAAATGAACTTCCCGAATCCGTGGAGATTCAGGATGGTGCTTCGATCGGGCTCCGTTCGATGATCATCGCTCATACCTTTGGTCCCGGAAAGATAGTTATCGAAAAGCAAGCTGCCATTACCGCAGGTTGCTTGATCGTGTGCGGGGCCGGTCAAACATTAACGATTGGCGAAGGCGCTGTGATTTCGGCAGGCACGCCGGTGACACTTGATATCCCGCCCTATACCCTTTGCGGGGCGCCCCGGATCAAAGCATTCGGCAGAATAACCGTGCCCTTCACTCTCGCGACGACATACGAGGAATTCAGGCGCGGCGTTGAGCCGATTAGGCCAAAGAAGAGGGAAGAAGAACCTTCTTGATGGGTGCGTCCGCATGGGTCTTCGTATAATCGGCGACCCTCTTTGTCGCATACGGAGATGAGAAGTGCGCAGAGAAGCACCCTTTTGCTTGCGTTGCGACACTTGAGACTTTGCGCGGCAGCTCACACGGCTGGTGGCCTGTTTATGTCCTGTGAACGCGACTTTTCCGACTGAATCTCCCACCTCATACTTCTGACTTATCAGCGGAGTCTTTCGGCCTCCCCGACACCAACTCGACCACCTACTCTCCGGCCTCCGGCAAGCCGCCCGACCCACCGTTTCATCCTTCCCGCGGCCCCTCATCCGCCCGGCATCCCTCCAACTCGCCCGCACTTGGTTTCGCCGAACGTGTACGAAAGCCTCAAACTCACCCATCGGCGGGACGAAGGTTTCGCCCTTGCAACCCCTCTATTCGACGTAGCCAGCGCCCCAAGGTTTTGCGTCAGGTTGGTTGCGAGAAATGCCTGGCCGTCCCATCCCTGTTGCCATCTGAATCCTGATAGGGCTGTTTCCCTTGATCCTTCTGATGGGTGCATTTGCACCCATGGGTGTTGTATGGCCTAAAGACATCATACTCGCTTAGCCCGCTTTTCTCACCATTTCTTGAGACCGGCTTCGAGGACACTGAGGATCTCGACAGCGGTCGCACTGGGATGCAGGCGGGGTCGAAAAAGCGCCTGTGGATGACCACTCGTGACCATG